>Ga0265596_1001207_pt1 | contig 12531 bp, 11 predicted proteins | sample saktaG_FD_190143 | JGI IMG/M metagenome (GOLD analysis project Ga0265596, IMG submission 190143) | Saline water microbial communities from Sakinaw Lake, British Columbia, Canada - sak_2013_06_06_60m | ecosystem: Environmental > Aquatic > Non-marine Saline and Alkaline > Saline ...
CAAGATGAAACAGACGATGATTATTGGCATTGTTCTCATAGTCCTGGGCGTGGCCGGCCTGATCTTCCCGGTCATCACGTACACGACGCGCGAGCCGGTCAACTTCTTTGGCCTCCAGTTCACCGCCGAAAAGCAGAAGACTATCCTGATCCCGGGCATCGTCGGCGGGTTGCTCTTAGTCGGCGGCATCGCCGTGGTCGTGGTGGCGTCGCGGAAGTCGGCATAACTGAACGGCCTGACTCCAAATTCGAAGCAAGCCAGCCATGAGTTGGCGTGAAGCAAAGTGATGGCGGAATACGCTATGAATCGGCATTGGCGCGACAAACATTGGAAGTATTCAGAGTTCGGGTTTAGGTATCTATTTCTAAAGGAGCAGCAAGATGAAAAAAGCACTGGTGTTAGGGTTGATCGCGATGGCGGCCCTTGTGGGCTGCAAGAAGAGTGAACCGGGCGGCATGGCCGGCAGCGACACGTTCCGGGTCGTCGTCCCGGCCACAAGCACGGACGTCAAGCAGGGTGAGCTTCAAACCGTTCGGGTGTCGGTAGACCGCGGCGCCGGATTCAAGCAGGCCGTCAAGCTGGAAGTGAAAGCCCCCAAGGGCCTGCAGGTTGATCCCGAAAGCACCACGGTGGAACCGGGCGACAAGGGTGACGTGCAATTGAAGATCTCAGCCGACAAGGACGCCCCGCTGGGCGATCAGAAGATCATGATCAAGGGCACGCCGGACCAGGGCGAGCCCGCGGAGACTGAGTTCAAAGTAACCGTTAGTGCTAAGTAGCGCCGTTGTCCACGGTGGCGACGGGTTTGGAACAAGATCAATTTCTCAAAGGCAAAGGAAACAAGTATGAAGACTGCAATCACGATCGCGACGTTGTTGTTTGTGGTGGCCGCCCTGGGCTGTGAGAGCCCCCGAGGCGGAGGCATTTCCGGCGGCGAAGGATTCAAGATCGGCACCCCGGTCCTCGACACGAAGATCACGCAGGGCGAAACCGTAAGCGTGACCATCTCGCTGAATCGGGGCGAGAATTTCAAGCGGGACGTGACGCTGGATATCAGGGCGTCCAAGGGCATCAGCGTGGAACCGACCCAAGCCGTGGTCAAGGGAAACGAGAAGCCTGACGTGGCCCTTCGGATTACGGCTGCCAAGGACGCGAATCTTGGCGAGTACAAGGTTTTTGTGAAGGGCACGCCTGCAACCGGAGAAGCGACCTCGACGGAGATCACGGTGAAGGTCGTTGCCCCGTAGTATGTCGGCGTAGTCTTGTCGGCAGTTGTTGCGAGGAACCCGCGCGCGATCCGGCGGCATCGGGATCATGCCCCGCGCCGGATTGCGCGCCGGGTGCCCTCTTTGCAAAACGTATGAGGAGATCAGTGCCATGACGCCAAATCGAACGATTGGATTGGTCGGCGCGTTCATCCTGCTGATCGGCGGCCAGAACATCGGCGGCGGCACGAGTGGATACCTGTTTGCGCAGGATCAGCCCCCTCCGATGCCGGGCCAGGAGCAGCTTGAGGTCTTGACTCGCGGCCCGGTGCATGAGGCCTTCGCCGAGCCGGTTCCGCTTGAGGTCCAAGCCGGCCTGATAGTGCCACTGCCGCCGCCGGCCAACATTGAGGAAGTCCCCCCGGCCGAAAGGCCCCGGGGCGACAACTTCGTCTGGGTGCCGGGCTACTGGGCCTGGGATGCCGACCGGAACGGCTACATCTGGGTGAGCGCCTGCTGGCGGGCCGCTCCGCCGGCCATGTATTGGGTGCCCGGCTACTGGGCAGAGGTGGCCGATGTCCAGCCAGTCGAGCGCGGCGGGGTGAACGTCAGGGTGGGAGGCCTTGATGTCCATGTAGGTGGTGGGCGGGTGGCGTCGGCCGGGTGGGAGTGGGTGTCCGGCTTCTGGGCCCCGGTTGGGGCCCAGGAAATCGAGTATCTGCCGGCCCCGCCCGCGCCCATGGACCTCGAGCCGCCAGGGGCCGCGCCCTACGCCGATGGCATGTGGGTGCCCGGCTGCTGGTACTGGCGCGGAGACCAATACGTCCGGAGGCCAGGGTATTGGCTGCGGCACCAGCCCAATTGGGTCTGGGAGCCGTCGCACTACCGCTGGACCCCGCGTGGTTACGTCTTCGAAGCCGGGCACTGGGACTACTCGCTGGATCGCCGCGGCGTGTTGTTTGCCCCGGTCTATTTCCCGCGGTCTGTCTATTCCCGGCCGGGATTCTCCTACTCGCCCACCATCGCCATTGACGTTGGCATTCTGTCGGTCCACCTGTTCGCCTATCCGCGTTACAGCCATTACTACTTTGGCGACTACTACGATGACGCCTACCTCCGCGTCGGCATCTACCCGCGGTTCGAGAGCCAGCGCCGCCATACCTGGTACGACCCGATCTACACGTATGACCGCTGGCACTATGGCCGCACCGACAACCGGTGGGAGGAGCATCAGCGGCAGCAATACGACAGCCGGCGGTCCGACAAGAATCTCCGGCCTGCGCGGACCTACCGCGAGATGGAAACCCGCACGGCCAGGATGCCCGAGGCCCAGCGGAGGAACGTCCAACTGGCCAGGCCGCTCCCGACGATCGTCGCGAGCAAGGCGAGCCCGCTGAAGTTCGAGCGGATCAACACCGACGCCCGACAGAAGATCACCAGGCAGGCGACTGACACACACAAGCTCCGCGACGAGCGAGCAAAGTGGGAGGCCACGAAATCAACGGGTCCTGAGCCGGCCAGGCCGCGTTCTGATAGGACGGCAACTCCGCCTACCGTGGATCGTAAAGGTCCGGAGGCGCCGACCGTGGAACGCGGGCGTACTGTGACCCCGCCCGTGGATCGTAAAGGTACGGAGACGCCGACCATAGAACGCGGGCGTACTGTGACCCCGCCTGTGGATCGTAAAGGTCCGGAGACGCCGACCGTGGAACGCGGGCGCGCTGCCACGCCGCCGGCGGTGCAAGCGCCTGCGCCCGTTCCACCGCGCCAGGTCCATCTGACCAAACCGGAGCGAGTGAAGATTCCGGTCCCGCCGCCGACCTCGCGCAGGCCGGGTGCGTCGCCGGGCGACGCCGAAAAGGGCCCGCCGGCCCGGCCAGGCGATGAACAGAGATTCAGACCCGAAAGCAAGGCCCCGCCCAAAGAAGATGCCAAGGATAGGGAAAAAGATAAGGGTAAGGATGCCCAGAATAACCGAGACGACCGCAAGGACAAGTGAGCCAATCTTCTCGGCTTTCGGACAGACCGGGGCCGGGATTTGGACACCTTACAGGAGGAGACTGAACATGAAGCGAATAGCGTTAGGACTGGTGATATTGCTTGGCCCGGTGGTTCTGACCCTGTGCCTGGGGTTGGCTGGATGTGGCGACGACAATCGCTCCCATGGCTACAGGGATCGCGACCAGGATGTGCATCAGCGCCACGACGGCGACCGCCGCTGAGATTATCGTGACGGTGACAGGCGATGGATCGTGAACGAAGGAGTACCGACCATGAAGTTGCTGCAAACACTGCTATGGCTGTCGGCGGGCGTCGTATGCCTAGGCCTGCTGGGCTGCGGCGAACATAAGATCAGGCACACCTCCGAGCCGGTTTACGTGGAGCCCCAGCCGCAGTACGTGATTGTCCGCGAGGCGCCGCCGGCGGTCATTGTGGATCGCCGGCCGCCGCCGCCCGCCGCCGGGTACGTCTGGATTGACAGCTACTGGCACTGGGATGGCCGGCAGTACGTCCGGCAAGGCGGCCAGTGGGCCCGCCCGCCGCGCGAGCACGTCATCTGGGTAGCGCCCCGCTACGACAGGCACGAGCAAGGCTACCGGTACACGCCGGGACAGTGGCGGGAAGATCAGCCGCAGCGGCGAAGAGATGTCGACAATCGGGATAGGCGATAAGGCGGCATAACTGAAAGGCAAGTACCATGAGGTCAATAGTACGAGCAATGGTGTTGGTAAGTCTGGTGTCGATGGCGGTCGGCGCGCTGCTTCTGACCGGCTGCGAGACGTGGCACGGTCTGGGCAAGGACATCGAGAAGACAGGGGACTCCATGCAGGGCAGGGGAAGCTACAGGATGCCCGTCCACGCCACGCCGGACAAGGTCACCGCGGCGGCCAGGAGGGCAGTCGAGCAACTGAAGATGACGGACATCAACACTTCCGTCGACAGGAACATAGGAAAGGTGACAGCCAGGACCACGAGGCAAGACGGTGTCAGAATCGAAATCGCACAGTCCGGTCACCGTGACAGCATAGTGACGATTTACACCCACGGCGACGACGCCGACGAGGTAAGCCGGCAGATCCAGGACCAGATCAATCGCAACTTGTGATAGTTCCTGGCTGATCCTGACAACTGCCCGTGTATCCCTGTTGTCAGGTCCAGTCGGTTACGGACGAAAGCGGCAGGAGCGGCAACGAGGTGGTTAACGCGATTGGCGACGTGCTGAACACGATCGGTCACGGGGCCGAGGACATCGCCAGCGGGGTCCTCGGCCAGGTTGCCACGGTCGTAGTCAGCGGCACGACCGACGAGCCCAAGGTCCGCGTCGAGCCATTCCGGAAGATCCGCGACATGCTGGAAGGCAAGTGATCCGCGCCGCGACCCACCTGTTGTCCCTCCCGAAAACTCCGTCCGCCTTGATTCTGCAGGACATACAGCCCTTGCCCGCGACAGGTTTCGACCGTAGGGTTCCGTCCTTAACTCTTGCCCAAGACTGCCGGCGCTTCATCCCGTCTCCGGCCGGCGTCATAGCCAATGACGAAGGAGATACGCAAGGCGCTCCATCGTCTTCTTCCACCACGGGCGTTTTCGATGCGGCCCCAGCGAGGCCTCGTTGCATAGGGAGATGTCGGCCAGCGTCTGGTCCCGCAGGCGGGCCCCAAGTGTGGGGTCTGCAACGATTGCCACGCTCTCGAGCTGATGCAGTAAACTGCGGTGGTCGAAGTTGTAGCTGCCGACAATCGACCAGGCATCGTCGATCACGGCCGTCTTGGCGTGCATGACGCCGAGGGGCCATTCGAACAGGCGGACTCCGCCGGCAAGCAGTTCCTCGTACAACCATCGCGTCGCCCAGGCCGTTATGGGGACGTCGCTCCTGGCGGGCACCACGACGCCGACGAACACGCCGCTCCGGGCCGCCCGGACCAGCGCCGTGCGAACGGCTTTGCCGGGGATGAAGTAGGCATTCTCGATTAGCACGTAGCGCTGTGCGCCGCAGACGGCCTTGAGGTAAGCGCGGTGAATCCGACGGCGGCGGCGCAGGCCCTCGTTGCCCACGATGCTCACCTGCAAGCCGCCGTCTGCGCCTGGACGGGTTGGGGACCGGGCGGCCTTGCGAGACAAGATCGCCAACCGCCGACGAATGCCCCACGCGAGCCTGGTCCTGCGTTTGAGGGTCCTGTGGTAAGGCGTGGCGCGTCGCCAGGCGTATTCAAACAGGGCAACCATCTCCTGGGCGACCTCCGGCCCGTCCAGCCTGACGTGCGTGTCGCGCCATCCCTGGCCCCCCTGCGAAGCGGGGGAATGCTCGTCGGTGATGTTCAGGCCCCCGGTGAATGACACGGCCTCGTCGACGATGAGTATCTTGCGATGGTCGCGTTTGTTCAAGGCCCACACGGGGCGGCGCAGGACCAGCGGGTGGTATGCGGCCACGGCCACGCCCGCCTGGACAAGGTCGCGGAGAAACGCCGCGGGCAAGGCGAAAGACCCCAGCCAGTCGTAGAGCAGGCGTACGCGAACGCCCCGCGATGCCGCCCGTATAAGCGCCCGCTGGAACGCCTGGCCGGTCGAGTCATCACGCAGGATGTAGGTCTCCAGGTCCACCTGCCTTTGCGCGCCGTCAATGGCGGAAAGCATGTCTGGAAACACCTCGGCGGCGTCGACCATGAGCCGGACCGATTGCGCCGGCACGAAGTGCATGTCCCGCTGGCCATACTGACGCAGAATCTGCGAGAAGCTAGGTGCCTCGGCCGGCGGCGGGGCCAGGACAACTGGCCTGCGGGCCTCCGGCGTCAGCCCGGATGCGGCGCCTTGTTCCTGATTTGCGGTAGCAGCCATACATCCGGCCATCTTACGCGAAACCGGGCGCGCACGCGAGCCGATGGGTATGCCGGACATTCCTACTTTGGCTTGACAGCCGATGGGTATGCCGGCAGCCGACAGTCCAGCACAAACTGATGGCCACGACGTCGGATGCCGTGACGGACACAATCCGGAAAATGCGAGAGAAATCGCCGGCGACCAGCGCGGCTGTCCATCCCGAAGATTACATCCAGCAGCACGAGCAGTGAATTCTTGGGTCCGCCAGTGTGGAGATGGCGACTTCCGTAGCAGATCCGAGGCAGCACATAGCCTCCGGAATGGCCAGAAGTTGGCGGAGTCCTTGCCTGGGCGCAGAGCGATCCTGCCCCTCACCGATCCGGGTTCCTACGAAGTCAGGCCGCGCACGTGTACCGGTGGTGCAACCCGCCGGTGGGCCTTAACCACAACCATGCCCCCCTCGGGTCGCAGAACGGATCGCGTGGTGTTACAGCCTTTGCCTACAATCTTGTCGCCTGCGATCTGTCGCCTGCGATCTTGCGTTCGTGCGTAGCCACCGCTACCATCTCCACCGCTGAGTGGAGGAGAGGCGCGACAATGGTAAGGCCAGCGGCTTCCGGTGTATCCGCCCTTTCGGGCTTCGTGGCAAATGGCCGCCGGGCCTGCATCACGTTTCCTCTCCCCCCTCTAAAATTCCGTACGGTGGGTTTTCCCCAGTACGGCTTCAAACCGGCTCTCTTGCCGCGACCTTCGGGACCGCCCTACCAGGGGCGACCCCTTATACGCGGCCGTAGTCCTGCCGACCCAGCCAGCCAACGCCGCCCGCAGTGTGGCGGCAGTCGCCGGGGCCGTTCAGACCCGCCGGTCCAGAGGTCCTTGGCTCGCCAGCCGGTTATTCTGTCCGGCCGGGTCTTCGCTTACTATGACCTCATCCGAGGCTCTGGGCTTCTGGCGCCGATTTCCTTCTCGTTATACGACGCCACGCTCCCGATTGCGGGGAAGCCCAGAGCTTCCCCAATTTACTCTGCGTGTCCCTCTGTCCGTGCCGCCTTCCGTACCCCGGCGGTCGGGCGGTGTTCGACTGGATGTCGTAAACGACGCACCGGTGGCCGGCCCGGAGAAGACGCCGGACCATGCTGGAGCCCATCCGACCCAGTCCGATCATGCCGATTTCCCTGTGGTGTTCCTTTGTCCTTACAATCTCGCCCGTTGGGCCTCTTCCATGGTTTGCGGTTCTCTGTGCGTAAGTCATGCGCCGCTCGCCAATAAAGCGGCTTTCACTAAGCTGCGCGCCTCCCGAAGGATCTGCTCAAGATGCGTCTCGCTCTTGAGACTCTCCGCATAGATCTTATAGACATCTTCCGTTCCCGACGGGCGTACAGCGAACCAGCCATTGGCAGTGACCACTTTCAGGCCGCCGATGGCGGCATGATTGCCGGGAGCGTCCGTCAGCACAGCGACAATGGCTTCGCCGGCAATCGACTGGTGATGGACGGCCGGGGGGGTCAATTTGCCAAGAACGTTCTTTTCGCGCGGTGTGGCCGGCTGGTCTTCACGACGATAGTAGGATCGGCCAAACTGCTGTTCGATCTCAGCGTAATGCTGCCCCGGGTCTTTGCCTGTGCGGGCAGTGATCTCGCAGGCCAGCAGGTCCATGACCGGGCCGTCCTTGTCGGTGGTCCAGACGTCGCCGTCCTTGCGAAGGAAGGTGGCGCCGGCGGACTCTTCACCGGCAAAGCCCAGAGTTCCGTTGAGAAGGCCGTCAACGAACCACTTGAAGCCGACGGGGACCTCGTAGACCGTGCGTTTGAGCGAGGCTGCGACCCGGTCGATAATGCTGCTGCTAACCAAAGTCTTGCCGATCATGGCGGCAGTAGCCCATTTGGGACGATGGCTAAAAAGATAACGAGCGGCCACGGCTAGGTAGTGGTTCGGCGGAAGTAGGCCCGCCGAAGGTGTGACAATTCCATGCCGGTCCGCGTCGGTGTCGTTGCCGAAGGCAATCTGGTACTTGTCCTTGAGTGCAACCAGGCCGGCCATGGCGTAGGGGCTGGAGCAGTCCATGCGAATCTGGCCATCGTGGTCCACGCGCATGAAGCTGAAGGTGAAGTCGACGTCGGGGTTGACCACGGTGAGATCGAGCCCGTAACGCTCGTGGATCGGGTGCCACAGATGGACGCTCGCACCGCCGAGAGGATCGGTGCCGATTCGCAGCCCGGAGGAGCGGATGACGTCCATATCGATCACCGAGGCCAGATCCTCGACATAGGGTCCAATAAGGTCCTTTCGGTGCGTCGTGGACGCGGCCAGGGCGCGTTCATGGGCTATGCGTTTCACGCCCGCGTTGCCATCGCGGAGCAGCGCGTTGGCACGGTCCTGCACCCACTGTGTGACCTGGACATCCGCCGGTCCGCCGGTCGGCGGGTTGTACTTGAAGCCGCCGTCGCGCGGAGGATTGTGCGAAGGGGTGACGACAATGCCGTCGGCCAAGGCGGTCTTTCGGCCGCGGTTGTAGGTGAGGATCGCGTGAGAAAGGACAGGGACTGGTGTGTATTCGTTGTTGGCGGCGATGATCGTCTCGACGCCATTGGCTGCCAGAACCTCCAAGGCCGTGTCATGAGCAGGCGTGTCAACGGCGTGAGTGTCCTTGGCAAGGAAAAGAGGACCGCTGATGCCATTGGCGACGCGGTACTCACAGATCGCCTGCGAGATGGCCAATATGTGGGCCTCGGTGAAAGAGCCATCCTCGGGCGTGCCACGATGGCCGCTCGTTCCGAACAACACCCGCTGATGGGGATCGCCCAAATCGGGCTTCCGTTCAAAGTAGTCTCGGATAAGACGATCGACGTCGATCAGCAGATTAGCGGGCGGCAGTTTGCCGGCAAGCGGTGAAACGGCCATTTGTCGCTCCTGGGCATCGTGACCTCGATGCCGTTCTTCATTGCTGCATGGGAAGGGCCAAGAGATTGGCCTCTTCTCCGCCTTCTATAATAGACACGTGCCGTTCTGCTTCTGGAAAGATCACCGTTGCCAACAAATGCGGCCGGCCTCCAGGGGCACTGCAACGCCATCGTAGTACGGGATCACTCGTGCCGTGTAGTCCGAAGTCGAGCGGGTTGCAGGAACGGACGCCATATAGACGTAACCATTGGCGGTGCCAGGAATTGGCCGGACTCGATTCATCTCGACTCGAACAGCCTGCCCGTCATCCGCAGCATCTGCATAGAGTTCCACTCGCACGGCGTCGGGGGACACCTGGCCGAGATATATCTGGACCTCGAACAGGTGCTGATCGCCCTTGGTGTCGGCCTTAACTTCACCGAAGTGCAACGTTGGCCATTGCTCCTCCAGGGCGTGCCGCCAATCGACCATCTGCCGGGCGATGGCGCCTTTGCCGGCCTGACGTGCATGGAAGGCTGCGGCGGAAGGCAAATAGTGCTGCTCCGTGTACTCGCGCACCGCGCGATTGGCTGAGAAGAGAGGCGTCAGTCGCGCCATGCTCTCTCGCATCCGGGCCACCCAGGCGGTCGGGATGCCCTTCTCGTCACGGGCATAAAATTCGGGGATCACCTCGCGCTCGAGCCGATCGTATAGCGCCTCGGCTTCGGCGGCGTCCCAGGCCGGATCATCGCCATGCTCCAGCCCGTCCCCTAGCGCCCAGCCCACGTCGGGGGCGTAGGCTTCCGCCCACCAGCCGTCCAACTCCGAAAGATTGATGCCTCCATTAACGAGCACCTTCATGCCGCTGGTTCCACTGGCCTCCCAGGGCCGTCGCGGGGTGTTGATCCAGACATCCACCCCCTGCACAAGATGCTCGGTCAAGAGCATGTCGTAGTCGCTGAGGAAGATCACGTGTTGGCGAGCGTCTGAGTGCCGGATGAACTGCATCCATTGCCGTATCAGGGCCTGCCCCGCCTGGTCCGCGGGATGGGCCTTGCCAGCAAGGATCAGTTGCACGGGACGCTCGGGATTGGTCAGCAGGCGAAGCAGCCGCTGTGGGTTCTGCAAGAGCATGTTCGGCCGCTTGTAGGTCGCGAATCGCCGCGCAAAGCCCAGCGTCAGGGCGTTAGGGTCAAATAGATGCTTCGCCCCCTCAATCGCCTCGGCCGGCGCCCCGGAGGCGGCCAGTTGCCTGGACAATCGCTCGCGGGCGTATTCAACGAGGGACTTACTGGCGGCGGTGCGAAATTGCCAGAGCCGAGCGTCAGATACGCGGCGAATGTCCTGTTCCAGCGTTCCATCTGCTCGCAACCACCGGTCCTTTCCGCAGGCCTCTGTCCACAGGTCGTCCGCCGCCGCGGAGTCCCAGGTCGGCGTGTGGACTCCATTGGTGATGTGTCCCACGGGCACTTCGTTCGCGGGCCAGCGCGGGAAAAGTGGTGCAAAGAGGTGTCGGCTGACTTTCCCGTGCAATCGGCTGACGCCGTTGACTGCCCCGGCCCCACGGATCGCCAGATACGCCATGTTGAAGCTTTCCGAGGAGTCATCTGGGTTCTCCCGGCCCAAGGCCAGCAGATCGTGGACTGCAATGCCAAGCCTCTTTTGGGCGTATCGCCCGAGATACTGCTCAATCAGGGACGGCGGGAAGCGATCAAAACCAGCGGCCACCGCCGTGTGGGTGGTGAACAGATTGCCCGCCCTGGTGGCGGCAAGTGCGACATCGAAGGGTTGTCCGGCATCCCGCATGAACGACTTGGCGCGTTCCAGCACTGCGAAGGCCGCATGCCCTTCATTCAGGTGGCACACCTCTGGATGGATGTTCAGGGCCTCAAGCAGCCGCCACCCACCGATGCCGAGGACCAACTCCTGCTGAAGGCGCAACTCCGGCCCGCCACCGTATAATTCGCTGGTGATGCCGCGATGGGCGGGAAAATTCGCCGCGTCATTGCTGTCCAGCAGGTATAACTTCACTCGGCCGACCTGCGCCTGCCAGGCGCGCAGCCAGAGCGAATATCCGGGCAACGTGATCTCCAGCCGTAACCATTCCCCGCTGGATGTTCGCAGCGGCGTGATCGGCAGTTGCCCTGGATCGTTGTACGGGTACAGCGCCTGCTGCGCGCCGTCCTTGTCAATCACCTGGCGGAAATAGCCCTGCTGGTAGAGCAGTCCCACTCCGACCACGGGCACGCCTAGATCGCTGGAGGCTTTGAGCTGATCGCCTGCCACATTGCCAAGCCCGCCTGAGTAGATCGGAAGAGCTTCGCTCAACATGAACTCCATGCTGAAATACGCGACAGACGTCAGCGGAGCCCCCGCGTGGTTCTGCTGAAACCACGCAGGCGCCTCGGCCGCGCTCCGCTTGGCTTGGACGAGTTCATCGACGCGCTTGCGAAAGGCCGGATCGGCCAGCACACGTTCCAGTTGCTCCCGCGAAACCGTCTGTAGGACGACACAGGGGTGATGGGTCAGTTCCCACAGCGCTGGATCCAGCTTCCGCCACACCTCATCGGCAGCATGATTCCACGACCATCGCATGTCGAGGGCAAGCTCGGCAAGGGAGTCGAATCCGGGGACTTGGGCGTTCGAGGAACCGTAGATTTGATTGATGTTCATCTTCATCCTTTCGGTGCCACCGACTTGGCGTTTCTGGGGAACATCAGCACCTGCGCGGCGCAGGGCGAAAGGGAGAGTTCCAGCCGCGGATGCGGAAAGACTTGATCCGCGCCGCTCAACAACTCACGGCATGAAAAAGGCCCGTCTGTTCCGAGTACAGGCGCGAGATCGACCCCGATCTGCTGCGGACCGCCCGTGTCGAAATTGCACACCACCAGAAAACCGAATGCCTGCGTCCCGGTGTCTCGACGAAATGCCGCGATTACGGCGGGATGCCCGTCATCGACGAACCGGCAGTTGTCCCCGCGCCGGAAGGCCGGATAGTCGGCGAGAATGGCGTTGACCTGGCCTATGAACCGCCCGAACCTCGGCTCGGCGGGATACGACATCTTCGGTTTCCTGCCGATGAAGTTGATCCGTTCCTGCTCCCCGAATTCCACCCCCTGCGGTATTCCGGTGGCCCCAGTGCCCAACAAGGCGGCGGCAACATAGCGAGGGACCGTCGAATCGCTTGTCCCGAACTCCTGCGCGGGCGCGCCGGAATCGTGTGAGGTGATCGGCATGAAGTATCGAACCTGCTCGGAAACACGGTGGATGTATTTCAGGTATTCGCGGAGTTGAGGTACGAACTTGTAATTCCATGGCGTCGCCAGGATGAGGTTCAATCCCCACTGTGGTCCGGTGTGCAGCAGTGTGGTTTCATCCGTGAAATACTCAGCGATGATCCCCACGGCGGGATACTCCGAGTGCAGTGCCACCATGAGCGACTGAACGAAGTCAGGGTCGCTGCTGTGCAGGTTGTCCAAACGCACAAACCCTCCGGTGTCATTGGCGTATTTCGTCCAGAACAGCGCATAGTCGGTCATGTAGGCCCATATTTCCGAACGGATCGCTTCCGACGGGTGCTCGTAGTTGATCAAGACGAGGTCGTTCCAGGTGCGCCAGCCCTGGTCGGTCC
>Ga0265596_1001217_pt1 | contig 12444 bp, 13 predicted proteins | sample saktaG_FD_190143 | JGI IMG/M metagenome (GOLD analysis project Ga0265596, IMG submission 190143) | Saline water microbial communities from Sakinaw Lake, British Columbia, Canada - sak_2013_06_06_60m | ecosystem: Environmental > Aquatic > Non-marine Saline and Alkaline > Saline ...
TGGAGGTTTTAAGATGTGATCGACTTTGAACGGGGCTTTTGTGTATACCCGCACATATAAAGAAAGAAGGAGTCGGCCATGATACGAAAAAGGATACTCAATCCTCAAGGGGATCGAACATGATGGATGAGGTCATTCGGAAAACATTACGAAAGCCGAAATACCAGACCGATCTACCGGAGATCTATGATGAATATCTGAGCTATTATGGACAGCGCCAGCAGATACCATACCGGCTTATCAAATCTACCAGGGGGGTACTTGCTTCTTTTCATGATTATCTGGGAAAACACAAAATCGATCTTCCTTCACTTGAAATTGAACAGGTCGATGCCTTTCTGACAGAGTTTTTTGAAAACTTTGCGCCGGCAACTCGAAGATCTTACCGTTCCATGATCCGCGGTTTCCTGCGTTATCTGTATCATGAGCGCGGGATAATACGCAGAGATCTTGCCCCTCTGGTGGAGGGAGGATACGTATATGCCCGGTCGAAACCACCCAGGTTTTTGCGACCGAAGGAAGTACAAAAACTGTTTTCAAGCCTAAAGCTCTTTTCACCCAGAGATATTAGAACATGTGCCATGGTACATCTGGCGTATACTATGGGGCTCAGGCCCGTGGAAATAAGCAGGATCACCCTGGATGATATCTCCTTCGGCAGGGGTGAACTGACTGTCAGGAACAGAAAAAACGATAATCCGATGACACTTCCTGTTCCCGAAAATACGATCAAGACCATAGCCGTCTACATAATCGGTGTACGTCCCGAAAGCAAACACAGGACACTTTTTTTGAGCTTTTACAAACCATATGGACCCTTATGTTCGGGAACCGTTGTTGGCTACATTGGAAGATGCATGAAAGAGGCGGGGCTTCCCGGATCGGCCTACTGGCTGAGGCATACCTATGCCCAGAACCTTCTGGAGACAGGTGTATCAATATATGAGATCAAGGAGATGCTGGGGCACGACACGATCGAGTCCACCCGAAAATATCTCCATATACACACTCAACTTATGCGGGAGGTGCTCTTTGATGAAACACTTTGAGAGTTTTCTGGCCCCGCAACTTGAAGAATATATTACTTACCGCCAAAGTCTTGGTTATGCAAAGAGCCCTTTAATCTCGTATCTTAAAATACTTGACCGGTACTTGAAATCACAAAATGTTGATCAACAGATATTGCAGCCCTTGTTCTTTCTTGAACTCAGATCAAACCTCATTGTGGAAGCGCGAACCGTTAACAGGGTGCTTTCCACAACTCGTGTCTTCTTCCAATATCTCATCCGCCGGGGATATTACGCTGAAAATCCCCTGCAGGATGTTCCTCCCCTGCCGGAGAACGCCATTGTTCCGTTTGTTTTTTCTCCCGAACAAGTCGATCAATTACTGTCTGCTGTTTGCAAAAGGATACGGAAAGATCGGAAACATTTTTTGACAGACATGGCAATATACGTGGCTATTCTGCTTTTGGCCCGGTGCGGGATGAGAATCTCTGAGCCGTTGAGGCTACTCTCCAGTCACTATCGACCTGATGATGGCACCATCTATATAGAAAAGACCAAGTTCAAAAAAGACCGGTTGATTCCGGTTCCAAAGGACGTACAGACAGAAATCGAAAATTACCTGGCGGTGCGAAAATCCTTACGCCTCGATGATCAAAATCCGTCCCTCCTGGCCGGACGAAAACAAAAGGCCGTCCGGGATGACCAAATACGTTCGGTCTTTCACAAGGCGGTCAGGGACATCGGTCTCAATCAACAAAGACAGGTTATGGGCAATATCAACTTCAGTTCACCTACTCCCCACAGCCTACGGCATTCTTTCGCCGTCAACACGTTAAAACGGATAAAAGAACGGGGGAACTCTGCCCAAAACGCACTTCCTGTTCTGGCCGTCTACATGGGCCATAGCGAATACAAGCATACCATTAAGTATCTCAAAGTAATCGATGCCCCGCAGCGGCAGGGGCTGGTTGATTTTACCATCTCCAACCGGGTTGAATAATGAAACTTTCAATATGTATACATCAATTTTTCGATCAGTACCTTCCACGCATAAAAGGGAGTAGTACTCAAACAGTCAAAGCATACCGGAACACCTATACGCTCTTTCTCCCCTTTGCCGCCGAGTATCATTCTGTCAAAATCAAGTCTCTCGGAGTCGATCATCTTATACCTGAAGTAATCCTGGCTTTTCTGGATTACCTCGAATCAGATCGCAATAATAGCGCAAAAACCAGAAACCTGCGCCTGGCTACCATTAAATCCTTAGCAAAAATGATCCGGTTCATGTATCCGGAAAAACGAGACATTGCAGAAAGAATACTGAATATCCCTCAAAAACGCACACGAAAACAATTAATCGGCTTTTTGTATCCGGAAGAGATCCTTAAAGTTTTTGAATCGGTTGACCTTACAAAAAGAGAAGGCTTTCGTGACTATACCATACTGCATCTTCTCTATGACTCGGGCGCCAGGGCCAGTGAGATAGCAACGCTCAACCTTGAATACTTCGATCCGGAAAATAAAACGCTCGCTATCTCAGGCAAGGGAAATCGATACCACCAAATAGAACTGTGGCCAAGAACCACGGAGCTCATAAAACGCTACATTACGAAATACCGTACAACCCCGAAGCCGTTGTATCAACATCGGCTGTTCATTAATCAACGTGGAGAAGAACTTACAAGACATGGCCTTTATCGGATCTGTAAAAAATATCTCTTCAAGGCCTTAAGCTCGAAACGTCTCAAAAATATCAATCCTGTCCATAGTTTTCGGCATTCGTGTGCGGTAAGGATGCTTTCTTCCGGAGATCCAATATCGGATATCAAAAACCGCCTGGGTCATGAAAATATCCAGTCTACCATGGCTTATTTGCAAATGGATTTAACACGCAGGCGACAGGTGCAACAAAAGTTTATCGAATATACCCAATCCGTTCTGAAACATGACGCGAAGATAGACGAACTTGTCGATTGGGAAAATAAAGAAGTAACCCTGACCTGGCTGGATAGCCTCTAAATCGGAAGTGCAAACCCGAGCCGGACACGGAGAGGTATGCTACAAGGCATTTTATTATGTTGACAGTTCTTTGAACCTATGATGACAAGCAATGATATCCTGTTGTTTTTACAAACGATATCACGTTTCCGCAGGCCATAACGATTAAGCCTATGTTCTCAAGGGGTTAGGTCTACTCGCAACATAAGGCAAGCTGTCTTCAATTTGTGTTTCAGCAAAATTCTTATCGATAGTATTCGCATATCTTTTCAAAGCGTTATCTCAATAATTATTGACAAACCTCATTAAAAGTGCTTTTTTAATTATGCTTTTCGGTGGGGAATTCCAAATTCATCTGCGACGCATCTGAGTGATAGCGGATAGTATCAGAACGATTCATAAGGTTTTCAGACACAAGCATAAAAAGCAGACAATGATCCGTGCACACTCAATTATTAAATAATGGGTCACTTGTTAATAATAACGAAATTAAAAATAATAGGGCAAGGCAAATATGCCTGATAATCAATGGTTAGCACTCAAGGAAGTACCGGGAACATAAGATGATCGAAGAAATATATTCAGTTGTGGAAGAAAAGTATTTTTCATCCGGCGACTTCAATGGGATGCCGATCTACGGATTAGAAGGCATCTTTGATATTCGCAGTGAAGACTTTAAAACTTCTATTCGTAAAGCCATAGATGATGAAATTTTGACAGCACGCTTTGATGGAAATCCACATATACGAGCATTCTCAAGAATTCCAAAGGATAAAGTTCTTGAGGGTTTCGATAATGCTGAATATCCAGGTCACACATGTCTTTATCCACATGAGAGCAGATTGGCCGAATCAGAGAGTTTGTCAGCGTATAGTGAAGCCCCTTATGAATTGGAATTGGCTAAAGGGGCAGGTCAACTAGACTTTAGAACCTTCGACTTGTCAGTTTTGGAGTACTATCGGAACGACCCTCGTTATTCATATAACACCGACTTTATTCATGGGCAGATATGCATCACCAATGAATATTTTGAGTCAGATAGTGTCCCAGAACATGATCAGATACTTTTAGAAACGTTTGGTTTTGCTTATGACGATGACCTAAACAGGTATGTCGCCGTATTTTTAAGATACCTATCAAATCTGAGTCCTGAACACCAAAAGGTTTGGGCAGCAAAAGAAGTCAAAGGAAATATTAAGCTACATCCTGATTATTATGCTTCGAGCATTTTAGGCTCTTGGGGCACTCGCATATCGATTTTTAGAGCGTTTACAGAAGAGTTAAAGATCATTAATGAAATGAGTTCCTTAATCGGTAAGCCAGCCCTATTTCGGGATGATTATCGCAATGAAACTCCCAAAGAGTTTGGTTTCCTTTTACGGCCGACACAGTTTGAGTTTAATAACTTTATGCTTTTGTTAGACAAAATGATGTCTGACAATATCAACAAGAAGTTTTTTGAAGATGATGTTGAGTTAGAGAGCGAAGAAGAGAGAGATGATGGAAAGATTGTCGTAAGGCCTAAAGGGACTATTCAGATCTTGGTGGCTTGGATCAACAAATATTTTCGCCCAGCTGATCCTGCCCCAATTGAAGAGATGATAGGCATATTTAAAAAGGTGCGAAAACTTCGTCAAAAGCCTGCTCACAAAGTTGATGCAGACTCGTTTGATCAAGAGCTATTTAAAAAGCAGCGAGAGATTGTAGTAAAAGCCTATGATTCTGTCCGTACTCTACGCTTGATTTTGGCAAATCATCCAAAAGTGAAAGTTAATCCTCCAAATATAGGCGAGCAATTGTTTAATGGAGAGATATGGGACATATAAAAGTGCTAACAAGCGGCTGCTGTCGGACTGGTAAAAGCGCCGACTTTGCCTCCACTTTTACCAGCCGCAGAGCCGAGCGTTATGTTTACTAAACTCAAATGAGTGAATCGAAATGAATATACCGGAAAGGTATGTATATCTTGATTTTCATATTGATACAAATCGCATCAATGCAAAAGGCCATCTTACCTCGATGAACATCTTAGAACGGTGGTTTGAAGACGATGTGATCTATTTGGAAATGTCGGAGGTTGCACAAAACGAGGCTGCTAATAGTGGAAGCCCCGTTAGAACCGAAAAGGCGTATAACTATATTGCATCAGAAACTCTTGCTGGCACTCCTGATGAATTAAAAATCATTAAAAAGATAAGAGATATTCTATTTCCTAACGGAGTAAATAGCATAAATGAAAGGAACGACGTCGAAATAGTTTTTAATGCATGGAAATATGGTCAAATTCTTATTACGGATGATGGTGGCTCCAGGCGTCAGCCAAGTGGTATTTTAGGAAATCGAGAAAAACTGGCAGCCTTGAATATTCAGGTGATGCGCGATCATGAGGCTGTTGAACTAGTTTCAGAAAAGATTCGAAAAAGAGATGAAAGGACAAAAAAAATAGCAACACGCATGAACAAGCCTCTACCTGATTGGTTTGGAATGGATCTTGATATTCTTGATTCCTTAATGGAAAGTAGAGGGAAAACATAACAAATCATTTAAGAGGGATTGGGCATAAAAGCGCGCCCAACCCCTTAACTCAACCGTTAGCGCGCCAAGCGAAGCTTGGTGCATCTTACAGGGTGAAAGTCCCTGTCGGGTAAGGGTTAGCCACCCACCCGTATCGAGTGTTGCGCCTGTGGCGGAGCTGGCGAAAGTCAGCGAACAAAACAGGTGAAGCGTACACAGAGAATCATGCAGGCCGCAGGGGAGATCGCGCTCCCTGAAGTGCTGGTATCGCTCCGAAATGAGCTTGTTTCGGTCGCCGAGGGTTGTAACGCACGCCGAAGGCAATACAAGATCATCCGTTAAAGGCAAGGATGTGAAGGACCGGCGGAGTTCTCAAGCCGTGGCATGTATGAAAAGATGCAGACAAGAACTTGGGAGGCCCATTCGACCCCTGGATACGAATATGGGATGACGATAATGAGGCACAAAGGGGAAACCCGGAAACAGGACTATGCGTAACCCTAATTTTGTAACAAAAGCAGGAAGGGGAACCGAAGCTGACGTGGAGGAACTCTGGTTGGATGGGAGTCGTATCAAGCATAGTAATCGGAGGTGGGGAAAGCCCACTACATGGTGAAGGACTTGACGGAAGTACGCAGCCCGCAAAGGAAACACATGCCGGACGCAGCAGGATCGGAAATACATGTGCAAACCTCCCTGCGGGGAATAGTGAAAACGGCAAGTCTCAACAAGCAACATCGTTTTCGGGATCTCTATCGTCTGCTGAATCCTGAGCTTTTGCATCTGGCATGGAATGGCTTGAATAAGAATTCTGCCATTGCCGATGATGATGTGACCGTAAAGGAATATGGCGCCGATCTTGAGGAAAATATAGAGAGGCTGGCTGAAAAGCTTCGACAGAAGAGATACCGGGCGAAACTGGTCAAAAGGCGTTACATACCGAAGGAAAACGGAAAGAAACGCCCCCTTGGCATACCGGCGCTGGAGGACAAGATTGTTCAGAAGGCGGCGGCGATGATTCTGGGAGCCATTTATGAGCCGGAGTTTCTGGCCTGCTCGTATGGATACCGTCCGGGCAGAGGGGCAAAAGATGCGGTCAGCGATCTTGTATTTCAATTTCAGTACGGAGTGTTTGGTTACGTAGTAGAAGCCGATATTAAAGGTTTTTTCGACAATATTGACCATAGCAAACTGTTGGAAATGATGGGAAAGCGGATCAATGATCGAGCGTTTCTGCGGTTGATTAACAAATGGCTGAAAGCGGGAATATTGGAACCGGAAGGCTATGTAAAACATCCGGTAACGGGAACCCCGCAGGGTGGAATTGTTTCTCCCATTTTATCGAATCTTTACCTGCACACAGTGCTTGATGAATGGTTCCAAAGGGATGTTAAACCAAGGTTGAGAGGCCGCGCAATCATGTGCAGATATGCAGATGATTGGGTGTGTGCTTTTCAATACCGGGTTGATGCGAGGCAATTCTATAATGTTCTTCCCAAAAGACTCGGCCGGTTCAATCTTGAAGTGGAACCGAGCAAAACGAAGATCGTTCGTTTCAGCCGTTTTCACCCGAGCAGGAAGCGTGGCAGAACTTTTACGTTTCTCGGGTTTGAGTTCTATTGGTTCAAAGACCGAAAGGGAATAGTCCGTGCAAAGCGCCGAACAGCGCCGTCCAAGCAGCGAATTGCCCTAAGCCGAATGAAGGCATGGCTCAAGGCAGCCAGGCATTTGCCGAAGAAGCAATTCTTCGAGACCCTGAAGCGAAAGCTTATAGGCCACTACAATTATTACTATGTACGGGGGAATTCCCGTTCAGTATGGTCTTTTTACAGCGAGGTCATCAAATATGCGAAGAAATGGCTGAATCGCAGGAGTCAGCGCAAAAGCTATAATTGGGACAAATTCAAGCGGGTGCTTGAATACACGGGAATACCCAGACCGAAACCGACGGAAAAGAGACGTCTTCATCAGGTTGCGTTGGGATAAGCCGACGCGGAAACGAGTACAACCGAGGAACCGGATGCGGGAAAACCGCACGTCCGGGACTGTGTGGGGGGTGTCGGGTAACCGGCATTCCTACCACGACGAGTAAAAAGAGGACTAAATGAATATTCAATCAGCATTTCAGATGCCAACCACTGCCATCGCCAAGGCAATTTCATCCCGGTCATCAAGCATCACCGCCGCGTTCGTTTCCTCTATCCTTCCATTCGTTCACCCAACAGACGATGAAATTTTGCACGCGCTGCGAATTCTTGCGATAGAGCCAGATAATGTCCGTTGCGCGTACTGCGGAGATAAATCATCTGAATGGGATCATCTGAGACCTATTGTTACAGACCAAAAACCAACTGGATTCATTAGCGAAATAAGAAATCTCGTCCCAGCTTGCGGCAAATGTAATCAATCCAAAGGAAAAAGCCAATGGCGACAATGGATGCTTGGGTCGGCCAAGCTTTCACCAACAACGCGCAAAATAGTCGATCTCCGAGAAAGGATCGAGAGGTTAGAATCTTACGAAAAGTGGGGGAACCTAACGCCGATTGATTTCACTACTATTGTTCCGCCCGATTTATGGCAAGAGCACTGGTCAAATATGAGACGACTTCACAATGAAATGAAGTCGGCTCAAGAAGTGGCTTTGCGTGTTCGAAAAGCAATAGAAAAAAAGATTCTCCAACAAGATAATCCACCGGACCCTCGTTCCTCGGGCCGGTGATCTTTTCGTTCGCAAGAGTAAAAAGACATGACAAAACATCTCGCCGATCTATCGGGAGTATCTCGTTATGAGGTTCGCATAGAGTTCACTAACCCCATGCAGCCGAGAGAGATCTCCACTGGGCAGATTCCTCTTGTGTCCGTGGCGCTTGAGATTAAAGCCAACTCACTCACAAACGACGCCGCCATCATCCGAAAGCAATACGGACGCATTCCCTATGGTGCACCTCTGTATTGGTGGGAAGCTATCCGATCTGGGAAAAACAGATGCGTTTACATCGGCCAGACTGTAATGCTGCCACTTCAGAAAAGATTTGAGGGCCACGCCAAACTTGTTCGTCTGCTCTGTCGGTACGTGAACAACCCTAACGTGAGCGTTGTCTTTCGCCTTTGCTCGCGACTCGATATTTCATACTCTCTCGGCAACGTGCAATACACGCGGGCAATTGAACATCTTCCTTTGGATCAGGCACAGAAGGTGGTGGATGATATTGAAGCCCATCTCATCTACACGCACAAACCGGAGTTCAATAACCATCACAAGAAGAAGCCCAAAGTACCATGGAAGCAGTTCGACATAAAACAGTTTACCCTGAAATGACTTGCGAACAAGGCAGTGCACTGGACTTGTCGGGCCTGTCTGTGGTTGAATAACTTTTTGTTCATTGCGCCGACAAGCCTGTGACCTTTTCGGTAGCTGTGTATGAGGCAGGTGACTTATGGGGGAATGCTTATGAAAAAAATTTCAACTGTCAAGATGAGACCTAAAGATAAGCATATGCTTATGGCAAATGTTTTAGGAGCTTTTGGTAATGATAATATTCGGGGCCATCATATAGCTTATTTTGAAAAAAAATTGATCGAGAACAGTGAGAATAAGCATAATGATATAAGTACTAGTCCTAATTATTATGCCTGGCTGTGTCTTATGACCGAACATTTATTTTGGACAATGCGCAGTTTTTGCTTCAGACAAAATGAATTTAAACATGAAGATCTCACTCTTATGTACAACGATCTTATAACAAAATTTTGTGAAACATGCGTTAAGTTAGGTGCATTCACTGATGATCAGTTACAAAACCTATTTGAGAAAGCTGTTAAGGTTCTTGAGATTAGACATGCTATTATTCATAAAGGCTTTCCAAACCTACTTCCTATTATTTTTGAAGAAAAACATGTCAGAAATAAACCGACTATAGCTAAGAGCGCGCCTAAAGAAAAATTTACGGAAAACAGCACGAGAGAGACAATTGAATGGTTTTCGAATCCAAAAAACTTTGATGAAATAAAGGAAGAGTTCAATCTTCTAATTAAAGCAATGCGTTCAGGTCCCGGATTTTCAATCGGATTTTAGTCTCGGGGCAGCTAACCTTGCAATCCACCTGACCAGCTAAAGCCTGCGGCTTCCGCTGGCCGGTGATTGCGCTCGTTACTGATTACGAAAAGAAGAACTAAACCGCTTCGCGGTGGTAGATACAAAGGACTCGTGGGGAAGTCATAGAATAAAGAATTGTTGACAATCCCGTTCTATCTGTTATTAAGTGGCTCATGTTGTTGAGTTTTGGCAACTTGTAGGAGATATGCCCCGATTGAAACCCCATAGGGAAATCTATTGTTCGCGTAGCGGCTCCGTTCTTCATGCGTCAATCCAAAATTGAATCAATACCTTGAATTTATATATTTATTGGCTTTACCACAACTTCGGATTGACGCTTATTCGAAATATACAATGGTTCGACACCTATTGATTTTATCGACTTCAGGAAGACATAAACGAACTGGGAAATGGGATAAATCCGGTTCATAAATTGCGTACAGAAAATCAATATCGTAACTCCATTGTCAATTTTTCAGGTTAAGAGATCTACTTAGTGCCTGCAATCAATATTCTACCCCCTGCATTAATGACAGCCGTTTGATAGTGTGAATGTTTTCTGAGATTTAATTTCTAAAGAAGAAGGCCCAGAAAAGGTTGATGCTTCCCTATTAGTTTTGTTTTTAAAAAGAAAATGAGTAAAATTCATTATTTCGCAGAATTCACCCGATCTTTCAGTTTTTTTCCGACCTTGAAAAAAGGCAGTTTCTTGGGTGCTACTTTGATTTCCTGTCCAGTTCTCGGGTTTCTACCATCATACGCTTCATAATTTCTGACAACGAAGCTGCCGAATCCTCTGATCTCTATTCTGCCGCCGCTTGTCCCCAAATCCACCGCCTAATTTTGCAACTCCATGTTTACATTGCATTATCAGTAATTTTAGTTTCACCCATACGGTTTTTATATAAAAGGCTCTTCCCTTTATGCACCAAGCCTGTCAGTGATTTTGGTGGTGGATTTAGATTGTCAGTGTATCGGTGAAATTTTTAAAAATAATGGTTATAATGGAAGCTGCCTGTGTCTCTGTCAGGTTTTCTTTTTGAGCCAGTTTAATTATCAAATCAGCTTTGTTCATAGTACCCTCCTGTTAAAACATCACGTTTCATTACTTTTCCACCTGTTCTGTCCTCTACCTTATACACGCCACCAATATCCTGAATTCGTTATGCTTCAATTGCAGCAGGAAGTCCAGATTGATGGCTGTGTCCAAAAGCTTTTTTATTATTCCCGGCATCTTTTGTTTTGTCATCCTCCCCAAGCTGTTCTTTGTCTGTATGCATGCTCAGATTATGATTTCAATTAAGAAAACCTCATATTACATAACTGTCTATAACGGCAAGCAATTTTTAGGCGATTTAATGAATGGATATGGCAAATGTTTTGTTAACAGACTTATTAATGGATCAGCTTTTCGTCTCTTGGGTGATGTAAATATTGGTGAGCCAGCGCATTGTAATAGTCCATGAAGAGCTTTGTAAAGTCCTCAAGTTCATCTTTCCCTTTAAAGGTGATCTGAGAAAATATCGGTTCAAAGTAGCTCAAGAATCCTTTGGATTTAAACTCATCATCCGGAGCCTTGATAACCTCGAGAGCCTTCTCTTTCAGTTGTTGAAAGAGTGGGGTCATACCCTTTGATGTAAGAAACCGGCGAATGGCACTCTCCGATTGCCTTTCCATTGTAACGGCATAGCGATTCATTTCCATGGGCTCAAGACGGGCTTCTTTTTCTCTCAACTCTCTCAGTGTTTCTTCTGCCCAGGGAAGGTGACATTTTTTGAATTTCTTACCGGAACCGCACGGGCATTTTTCATTTCTTCCGATACTGTTGTAATTTTCGAGAATATAATCTTCCAAATCTTCTGTTTCCGCCTTCTTATCTTCCTTTAACCAGCGCTCCTGCCTTTTTTCTATCTCTTCGGGTCTATAGAATGCTTCTATGTCGTAACGGAATGCAGGCGGTTCGTTCACATGATCGAAAAAATAATCCAGGTCTTCCCTGGAAAGTGTTTCAAGCTCTACCTCGCCCTTCTCGTAATACTCTTCAAAAAGGGGTTTCAGGTCGGTACGATTAATCTGTGCAAAATCACCTATGAGATCTGCTCTTAAATCATAAGTGGTGTCAGGAGAAATAAGGACTGTGTAAAGATATTCTTCTATCTCCTTTCTCGTTTCAGGATAAGTTTCCCAGAGATTCCACAGCCCGATTATTTCGCAAAGTATGTTCTGATCTTCCATAGATTTAAACTCTGAGATGTATTCCTTGAGCTTTGGAATGACGGCCGGACCGATACGGGAATAGCATTCGGACAATGCATCCCAGAGCCAATCTATGCCGTATACTTGAGCATACCTGCTGGCTTTGAGCAGTGCATCTATGGAGCGCGAATCTCCCAATATGCCTGATATGTAAACGGCATGAATCACACTCCACCATCTGTCAGTGCCATCCCATTGGTAATTTTCTTCTTCGGTAAGAACGTCACACAGAAGTGGAACAATGCTCTGTTGCCGTTTTTTTGCCTCGTCAACATAATCGAACCCGAGACGGTCGCCTTCGGTGAAGATAAGGTTCAGTAATTCTGTGTCGGATAACTCATGATACATGATAAATTTCTCGTAGGACTTAGGACTTAGAAGATTGGAGATTGTTACCACATTTAGAAAATCCTGTAAAACGGAATTCTCATCAAAACCAATCGCGTATTATAAAAATATCTCCCATCAGATTCTTCGAAATCCCACATCGTGAAATTCGAATAGGGAACAAATCTATGCCAGATACACAGATAAACCTCTAACTGAAAATTCTTGACCAAGATGACTGAAAAT
>Ga0265596_1001219_pt1 | contig 12432 bp, 9 predicted proteins | sample saktaG_FD_190143 | JGI IMG/M metagenome (GOLD analysis project Ga0265596, IMG submission 190143) | Saline water microbial communities from Sakinaw Lake, British Columbia, Canada - sak_2013_06_06_60m | ecosystem: Environmental > Aquatic > Non-marine Saline and Alkaline > Saline ...
CCATCATCTTCGAAACATTGTCCAGAGCATTCGCATCCAGCGGCTTGGATAAAACCACCGTAAGCTCACCATTATCAGCATCAGGTTTTATCCCGACAAGGTAATGATGCTGGGCATACATTGCAGGGACAGCTTCTATGAATTCCGCAGGCACGTTCTTTGCGGATATTTCCGGCAGAAATTCCCAGCCGAGCGCTTCGGCAAACAGCCTCAGTACGGCATCTTCCGTAAAATAAGGACAGTTAAGCAAAGCTTCGTCAAGTCGGCCCTGGCCGGTGTTTTCTTCGAAGAACCCGGCCAATCGCTCAGCATCAATAAGACCGGTCCGCTTGGCAGTTTGTAAAAGCAAATCTTTCATTACTATTGTGCATCAAGTACTTTTAACGGATTCATACTCTTGGGCTTTACGCCAGGCCAGTCCTGATAGCTTTGGAATCTGTCCTCAAATTTCTCAAAAGCCATCTTGTTTCTCTCAGATATTCTCTCCAGGTCCGGTAGGCCGGCAAGTGTCTCATCGGGTCTCAGTACCTCAGCCTTAACAAATACATATAGCCTTGTTTGTCTGCTGCTGTTGTCAATTTTTCTAAAGAGTCCCCCTACAATCGGGATGTCACCAAGCAGAGGTATCTTCCAGTTATCCTTATGCTGGTCCACTGTTATAATACCCCCGAGTATTATTGTGCTTTTATCAGGGACAGTGACTATTGTTTCAATATTGTTTTCACTCTTATCGGGTGGCGGCTGATTCGGTTGAAGACCAGTTTCAGGAGCTATTTGACTTGAACGTGTCATGTTTATCTCAAGGCGAAGCAGATTCCCCTTGCTGATATGGGGCGTTATGTCAAGCTCGATACCGGATGGAAATTCATCAAAGGTGTAACTTGAGCTCACAACTGCTTCACCGGAAGTGGTAGCAGACGAGGAGCTCCTTGATCCATATATGGTATTCATCGTGTCAATATGGCCCAGTTCATTATCGTTGACCAGAATTTTTGGCTTCGCAAGAACACGGCCGTACCCTTTTTTCTGCATCATGGTTAACAATGTCTGGATATGAGTGTCGGCGTAAAAACCTTGACCGCCCGCCAATCCATCCCCTAAAATGGAGCTTAGCTCGGTGACTCGGTTGGCGGGAAAGCCGGAGTTTTCGGGGGAAAGTAAGGCGGAAAGTTTGTCCATTTGCCCGCCCGGCTCTAATCTTGGGAATTTTGTGACCAACTGCAAATCGTAGTCGAACGCATCGACCTCGCTGATTTCAACAAGCGTGACATCCATAAGAACCTGGGGCCTTCTCTTATCTAATTGTTCTATCAGGTTACTTATCCATTCCTGATTCTTTTTGCTCGCATAGACAATCAATGAAAAAGTGTTAGGGTCCGGAACTATCGTTATTTGATCTTCCTGCTTTTGTCTGACGCTTTCGACCTTGCCTTCCTTGTCCAGGACACTCTCTTGAATTAGCGGCTCCAGAACCGTTACCAAATGATCCGGTGACTGGTTTTCGAGCGGATAGACTTTATAAGGTATATCCTTTTTGTCGGTTTCAGCATCTACGTAGCTTAGAATCTCTGCTATCTCAATATGCTGCTCGGCAGTCGCATTGACCAGCAGTGAATTTGTCGGCTCAACTACGATAATTTGCGGCTCTTCTGTAGGAGCCTCGGTTGATGTCCCGTCCATCTGAGTTCTGCTAAGCGTCGATTGCCTTTGCTGTGCAGCAGTTTGTGGAGTTGGGGGCTTGGCGCCGCTGGTAATTCTTGAAGAATAATAAGGACTCGTCAGGGTGGGGCTAATTATGCCAAGCTCTTCCAATTGCTTCTTCACATCCTCAGCGTCAACGTGATTTATTTTGTACAATTCCAGTGACCGCAGGTCCTGCTGTACTACATCGAGAGTACTTATCAGTTCTTCGACTTCATCTAATTGTTTATTAAGCCCTATCATCAGAATCCGGTTTGTTCTCTCATCGGCGTCGAGATAAACAGTGGGTTGAGTTGTATCCGATTGTTGGGCCGTAGTGGGTGTTCTGACGCTCGTTCTGGCCCTTGCTGCGGCCTGTTCAGCCTGGCGAACACGGAGTTGATATTGTTGTGCCGTCTCGTTCGCCCTCTTGGGACTAACCCTGGCCGGTGTAGCCGGTGCCGACGTCTCGGCAATGGTGATGGATAAAGTACCTAATTGCTCGGCAAGGCTTTGGAGCTTTGGAGCAAGCGTCTGGGCCATCGTGTACTGCAACTGCCTGAACCTGAACTTTCTTGGCTCTCCCGGTCTGTCGACAATGTTCAAAAGTGCCTGAATGCGTGCCATACGGTGGGCATAACCGGTGAGGATAAGGGTTTTTGTTTCGGGGATCGCAGTTATGCTCGTGGTGAGCTTCATACTGGTCAAAAGATTTTGTGCAGTGATTGTATCTATATGTTCCAGTTTTAAAACACGTTGGACGATTCCGTCGCCGCGTTGGATTTTATCTTCTTGCGTTTCAAGTAACGCAGGATCAATGTCCAATGCGTTTGCCACCGGAGCGATCGTGACGAGATTTCCTTTGCCGCGGGTCATTGCAAGATTCTTAAACTTCAGCACATCTTCGAGCAATGGATACAAATCTTTTATCTTTATAGGGCCTCGAAACTTGCCGTGAGGATTGATTGTGACTTCCTCGGCGACATCTTTTTCCTCGTACATGAAGTCCAGTTGCAAATACGGACCAACCAAACCCAGGAATTCGGCGACTGTAAGCTTCTGACGCTCGGCCAGAGCCAGATTGACGATTTGTTCTTCGTCGACAAGCCGCGGCATATCTTCATCCTGATTGTCTACAGACGGTTCCGGCGTCTCTTGCTCGACTACGGTTGCAGCGGTATTTGGCTCGGTCTCGACCTCGCCACTTGCTGTAAAAAGGAATCTCGCTTCGCCTGGTTCGGTTAAAGCAGAAGCTTTCCGATTAGCAGGAGATTCCGGTTTATCCTGTGCTTTCGGTATTTCCAGTGCTTCGAGCCTGCCTGAATTCTGCAATTTTCCTACAACATAAACGATTTTCTCCAATAATCCGGCCGGTGCAACAGCAATCACAGCATCATTGTGAATATCAATAATTGCTTTAGTGCTTGCGTTCAGCCCCGGCGGATTAGAGAAGCTCCCGATCGATATCCCCCTGGTCAAACTGGGATTGAGCTTCGCTGCAATCTGCTCGTTCGATGGCATATTCCTGGCCGCTGAGACGGGAAGTAACGCTTTTACGACAAATTGCTCCGGCCCGTCTACAAGATCAAGAATAGCTTTTGCTTTGGTTAGTTCGCGCGGCTCGGCTGTTACTAAAAGCGCGGACGAAGCAGGGAAATGCGTAACCGTGCCTGTCATGACCTTGGCAAGGTAATTCTTGCCTTGCTCAACGGATATGTGTTTCAAAGGAAAAATTTTATATCCGGCTTCCCTGGGAACTCCTGTTTGCCCGGCAGCAAAAAGGCAATTATTGAATATCAAAAGAGCTGCTGTAATTGCAAAAATCCAATTGTATCCCCCGTGAGAACAACGCTGCTTTATCATCATGAAAAACCCCTTCGTCCGATAGTTCAAGATATCAATCCCTTCCCCAAAGCCTCACTTTTACCAGGCAAAACAATGGGGGCCGGTTTTAAAGTAATTACTATTAAATCAGACACAAAAAAAGGCCAAAAGTTCCCGATTTTCAGGTAAAAAAACGCCAATATGTTCACTAAAATTGGTGTATTTTGTGCATCGAGTTTCAAATGTCGGTCGGAAGCTGCCGATCTTTGATTCATCCGGCTGATCGAGTTTAATTTTGACAATTATCGGGCACACTAACTTAAGTACAAATTCACGTATATTAGATTTTACAGACCTATAAAACTATCGCAAATGCTTATGATAACGTTATAGAAAACAAAAAGAACTGGACTCAGCAGCTTAATCGCAGTTGGAAATGTTTTTACAGTGCAGAACTCAACAATATGGCGTGGGACTATTCTTCCGCCGATGTGTCTGGTTTTTCTACTTTACCCTCGTCCGCTTCAGGCGAAGATGGATTTGTGTCTTTCTGAATGCCTTTCAACTTTTCACCTATATTACCCAGCTTTTTTGCTTCTTCGGCACTCACACGAGTAGATTTAAATTTTGAAATGAGTTGCTCTATACGGGCAGACCTTTTTTCTTTGTCGAGTTCCGAATTAGTTTTATCCGAAGCAGAATTTCTCTGTAAATCCTTCAGCTTGTCTACGAGTTCCCCCATCTTTTCGTCATTGTCACCGTTTCCTTGCAGTTTCTGAGGCATATCTATTGTTCTTCTAACACCAGTGGCAGTTCTGCCTGAAGCCGGCGATGTGGATTTTAAGGGGCTTTTGCTACTTCTTAACGAAGAAGCAGGAGATGTTCTGTTTGGAGGCGTCGTATTCGGTTTCTGCTCAATTTCAAGCTCGAAAGTCTCTTTGCTGCTTTTAACAACGACGAGACCGTCTTTTACCTGCTCAATAAGTAAATGCCCAACCTTGCCGGATTGCCGGACCCAGTATCGTCCCCTTCCAGGCTCGTCAATCAACGCCAGCGACAATTCCGGATTATCTGCACAATAACTGGTAGCAAAAACTTTGAATTTGGGCGTAACAGGCAGTCTGTCAGCAAAATTAGTCGTCTTGGCTCCCTTGACAGCTTTCTGCATTGTCGATTTGAGCGGATTCAGAAACAATGCAAAAGCCTCTGCCTGCTCGACAAGCGGTGAAACCCGGCTCTCTCCCGTCTTTGCCTTGTTATCCGCAACGTCCTCGAACTTTTCTTTCACACTCGGTAATTTAAGAAATTCGTCGATACGTTCATCGCTGCGAACACCATAAATTACAGGAAAAACAAAGAAAACGCCTGCCAGAATCGCTGCTACAACACTTGTTATTCGCAATGTCTTTATCATAGTAGTATAGAAAGCACACAAGTCGGTTGAACTTTGCACTAATACTCTAATGCTCTTATGCTCTCTTTATTTGACATTACCGGCAGCGTTTGGTTCCCTCCAATGCCTAATTTTCTCCATAAAAGCATCCTCATTGCCCGCGTATTCGCCGCTGTGCTCGGGCGTGTGGCAGTCTAAGCAGGTCGATTTCGGCTCAGTAAGCTCGGTCACACCGGCAGAGAGGATATGTTCTGAGCCCGGTCCGTGGCAGTTTTCGCAGCCGACATTTATTAAATGCCCGGTATCCTGCTGGGAAATAAATCCGCTTTCGTAGTCCATACCGATAACGTGGCAGACGACACATTCCGGGTCGAACTGAGAATTGACTTGTTCGAGCGTCGAATAAGCCTTTGCATGGGCTTTACCGCTCCACGTTTCATATTCGGTACCGTGGCAGGGCTTACAGGATTTTGAGCCGGTATATTCCAGACCGTTCGGCAGGGCAAAGCGTGGATGCTTCTCCAAAAGGTTCCTGTCTTTGACAATTTGCTGATAGTCTTCGTACAGTTTGACAAGAGAGTCGTCTTTTGGCAATCCTTCCTCGACGGGTAACGCCTTAAACGCTAATCTTAGCGGCTGGCCAACTCTGGCAGGGGCTGTTACTTTCAGCCCGCATATATATCTGCCGAAACGCCCTACCGTGAAAGCCAGGGGTCGTCTATCCGGATTGCCGATCACGGCCGGTTCATCGGATTCGGATGGGCAGACAACACAATCTACAAATGGAGCCGCTTTCGCGATGGACTCGATAGTTCCGGGATCGCTATTGCTCAGGATCAGGATATTGAGAGTCGGCACGCCGGACGGCAGGGTGAAAAGACCCTCGATTTGCTCGACCGGAGTCGATGCCGGGTCAAAGGCCGCTACGGTGGCCAGCACGGTTCTGCCTTTGAGCAAGAATTCCTTTGTAAACTTCGCCGACACATTAATCTCAGACGTGCCATGAGAACTTATTATATTAAAGGACGATTCAATGCTCTCCAGCATTCCAAGATTTCTGCCTATTTCGATGTCTTCCTCACTCAGACAAACTAAGTCATAATCGAGAAGTTGAAGGGCCTGGATTATAATATGGTATTTGATCAGATCCTGCTCGCTGTCACTTTTCACAAACGAACCCGTGTTGATTATTAATCTTTTCTGCTCGGGCACAGTATTGAGTGCGGCTGAGCGTCTGCCGAATCCACCGAGTTGTCCGCCGGAACAACCACAGGGCTTCAATGCGCCAAGCTCGTTACCGGTCAAGAAAACAGTGAGCGATTCGTCCATCGAACGCTCTTTTTCATATTCTGGAGTTCTCTTCGGGGTTTTCAATACACAAGAAGTCCCGATTGTTAAGATACAAATGCAAATTATTAATCGCTTCATTTATCAACCATCTTTTATTCTGCATTTAAAAAGCCCTTCGCTTATTTCGGTGGTCTGGATTTAGCTTACAGTACGGCCGGATCAACACCGAATTAGCACATCAAGATCTAACCGCTTTAGCCGGGCTTTTCAAGTGTGCTTTCCTGCGTTTTAGCTTTGGTTTTTCTTTTTGTATAATAGCCGTTACAGCGAATTGGCAACTTCTCGCCACCCTTAATATTGACTGAGAACAGGTCAGTGAATCTTGTTTTACCCTCGGCGGTCGGTGGTGTTATTTCAACGTCAAGCTGATAGCCATTGCGAATTTTCCTCTTCTCCAGAATCTTCATGGTGACAACATCATTTTCAGACGACAGCGACTCGATTTCAAAGTCCTTTTCATAATTGTTGAGCACCGAGATTTTCCTTACAATCGGTTTTTCCGGCACTGCATCAAACATTATAAGTAAAGGCGGATTTACCGTGTATTTTGGCAGCACGCTAAAGAGGATAACGGCCGTATTTCCCATTGGATGATCAAGGGTGATATTGATACGCCCTTTGAGACTTTTTTGCAGCTTTTCGATATTGACTTTTGGTTCAAGAACGAATTTAGTTGCTTTCACCGATGGATCATAATCAGCCGTGATGCACTCGACGGTAGATTTGAATCCTGTTATTGAAAATGGACGATTATCAATACTGCTGATTGTAACCTTCGGACAGCCTGCGTTGTCCTCATCAAGGAAAAGTTTAAATCTCTTCGGCTCCCAGGCGATTTGCAGCACAACTTTGGCTTTAACGGCCAGGTCAGTCCCGGGGGTATTCGGATCGTTGCTGTGCACAACCATTTGTCGTGAAAACGTCATTTCCCGAGGCCCTGAGGTCCACTCGACTTTCAACGCCCCGCTTTCGCCCGGCTCATATTCCATCTTGTCCAGCTTGGTGACTACACCACAGCATCTCCCGACCTTCGTGATTTTCAGTAAGCCTTGCCCAACGTTTGTGAATTTTAACTCACCTGTTTGCTTTGTGCTTGGTCCGACTTCACCGAAGTCGCAGATCATTTTTTCAAACTTGATTTCCGGCATGGATTTCCCTGTTAGTCTTGCCTGCTCTTGACAGCCAATCTGTAAAAACGACACCAAACCACAGATTACACAAATCATCTGTGAAGTATGTATTTCGAATTTTCGTTTCATCTTATCATCTCCAAATCAGATTGTGATGTAAACTTCGTCCAAATAACGACCTATAGTTTAATTAAAAAGACATCTTTAAGCAAGGAATTTTCAAACACGCTAACGTTCTTTACTGTTCTGCAAGCTTAGGCTTTATTTTCGAATAACGCCCGTTACAGCGAATTGCCAGCTTCTCGCCGCCCTTAATATTTACAAACAAATCATCCTTCAAGCTTGGTTTATTCTCAACTGCCGTAAGAGTGAGTTCCAGGTCAAGCTGATAGCCGTCCATAATTTTCCTCTGCTTCAGAATTTTTACGCCAATAATATCACCCTTTGAATTTACCGACTCAATCTCAAAGTCCTTATGATAGTTATTTATTACGTCGATTTTCTTGACTACCTGCTTTTCCGGCTCAGCGTCCCAAACGATTATCATGGATGGTCTAACCGTATATGTTGGCAGCACGCTAAATAGAATCGTTGCGGTTTTCCCTTCCGGATGTGTCAGGTTAATATTGATACTCCCTTTGAAATTTTTTGGCATTGCCTCGATATTGACCCTGGGTTCGAGAATGAACTTCGTCGCTTCCACTGAAGAATCATAATCGGCAGTGATACAATCGACGGTCGATTTGAACTGCAGTATTGAAAATGGCTGATTATCGAGACTCTTGATTGTAATTTTCGGACAGCCGGCATTTTCCTTATCAAGAAAAAGTCTCAGACTCTTAGGCTCCCAGTCAACCTGCAGAACAACTGTAGCCGAAATGGATAGTGTAGTCTGAGGCGTCACCGGATCGTTGCTGTGGATCGTAAGATTCCGCCTCATAGTGCTTTGCCGGGGTCCCGAGTTCCACGCCACTTTCAAAGCTCCACTTTCGCCCGGCTCATATTCCATCTTTTCCAGATTCGTGACGACGCCGCAGCATCTGTCAACCATGGTGATCACCAGTAAGGCTTCTCCGGTATTTGTGAACTTGATCTGGCCTGTGTTCTTCCTGTTAGGGCCAACATCGCCGAAATCATAGACTACGTTCTCGAACATTATTCTTGGCGAGGGTTTATCGGATTCGGCAGCAGCTTCAGACTTTTTCTGTGCCGTCAGGGCTTCATTTGCCGGCTTCGCCTGCTCTTGACAGCCGGTTTGTAAGAACAATACGCAACTGATCAGAAGAAGAACCAAAATAAGGCACTTTCGTTTCATACGTAAACCTCCGAATCAGACTATTGTTTAAACTTTCGACCAATAAAAGGCCCTTAGTTTAACGTAAAAGCCCTTTTTAGGCAAGGAATTACCGGCAGAAATACTTCACAACTGCTTCTCAAGGCTCGTCCTCTTGCGCGATCGCGAGTCGTTAACGGCCTGTCCGGGCGTTGTTTAATTTTCCACTGATCGCCATATCCCTGAAGTCAGCCATTGGGTCGTAGAATTTTCTGCCCAGATCCACAGCATTAACCATCAGGCCCGGACGATTTGCCCTGAGCTGGCGGACGATCTTGCCATCCGGCTGGATGAAACACGATGGATAGGGCGAATAATATCCGCTCGAATTCGACATGCTCACCCAAATATGATTCGTCGCCGCCCGGCACTGCATTGTCTGGCGCATGATGTGCGTATGGATACTGGGGCCTTTCTGCCGGGCGTTGTAGAAGGACTGGAAAATACAGTTGACGCTTTGCTTGTAAAGTGCGCGATACAACTCCGGGAACCGAAGATCGAAGCATATCAGCAGCGAGCATTTCACGCCGTTGATTGTGAAATTCACAAATCTGTCGCCCGGCGTCAACCGGCGCAAATCGCCCGGCGTACAAAATCTCTTATCGTAGCGGTCGACAATCCTGCCATCAGGCCCGATCAAATACAAGCTGTTGTAAGGCTTATTCGGCTCGGCCAACCTGTGCGTACTCCCCAGCACAACCCACAGCTTGAGTTTCGCCGCCAGGGCCATGATCTTCTCGGTCTCTTCTTTTAGAAGCTCCCAGTCGTACCCTTTGAAGTTCGGAAACTCCGTACCCACGTAGCCGCTCAATGCGCATTCGGAAAAATGCACGATGTCGGCTTTGGCCTTTTTCGCTTTGCCAAGCAACTCGCAGATCGCGCGCGAGTTCCGCTTGACCGAACGCCCCACGGCAAATTGGCACGTGGCGACTTTTAATACGCTGCTACTCATTCTACATTTGCCCCTGGTTCGATTGGAGTCGAGTCTATTTCAAGCCCATTGTCTCATCGAGGCCGAAGATGATGTTCATGTTCTGAATCGCCTGGCCTGACGCTCCTTTAACCAGGTTGTCGATAGCCGAGAAGCTTACGATCCTGCCCTTGACTGACGCCGGGAAGATGTGACAGTAGTTTGTCCCGGCAACGTCTTTTACGGCGGGGGCGTCCCTGCGTATCTGCACGAACGGCTCGCCGGCATAAAAATCACGGAAGAGCTGCGATAGCTCATCATTGCTGAGCTGTTGTTTTGGTTGACAATAAACCGTCGAGAGAATCCCCCTGTCGAACGAACCGACGTGCGGCTGAAACAGGACGGTTACATTCTTTCCCGCGACGTCACTTGCGATCTGCTCGATCTCGGGCATGTGCCGGTGGGTGCCGATCCCGTAGGGGAAAAGGTTCTCGTTCATATTCGGAAAATGGAACTTGCCCGAAGGTTTGTTCCCCGCTCCAGACGATCCCGTCACGGAGTTGACAATGATAGACTCGGTTTCAATCAAATCATTTTTGAGCAGTGGCGCAATGGCAAGCGAAGCCCCGGTCGGGTAGCAGCCGGGATTGGCGACGAGCTTTGCTCCTTTTATACTGTCGCGGAAAAGCTCGGGCAGGCCGAATGCGGCGTGCTTCAGGTTCCCGGTGTCGGTGTGCTTGACGTAATACTTCTCATAGACGGCCACATCTCTGATCCGGTAGTCGGCGCTGAAATCAATCACTTTCAGCCCGGCGTCCAGCAGCCTGGGCACGAAACCCATCGAGACTTTATGAGGCAAACAGCACAGGGCGACATCGGCCAGCCCGGCCAGCTTATCAAGATCAAGCGGCTCGATCTGCATCTCACAGCGTCCCTTGAACTGCGGGAAAACATCCTCTACCGCCCCGCATTCTTCCGGCAACGCGGTCAGATAGGTCAGCTCGGCCTCGCTGTGCCGAAGAATTATCCTTATCGATTCGGCCCCGGTATAACCGCTGGCTCCGATTATTGCCACACGTATCATATCTTTCACCTCTAACAAAAATAGCCGCTAAGATTTTCTCTCGGCGGCTATTGTAATCATCCAAAAATGAATTTTAATTTAACGCTTCGAGAACTGGAATTTCTTCCTTGCGCCACTTTGTCCCGGTTTCTTTCTTTCAACCATTCTCGGATCACGCGTAAGATGCCCGCTGTCCCGTAGCATCGGGAGATAGCTATCATCGTATTTCTTCAATGCCCTGGCGATTCCCAGCAGTGCTGCACCCGACTGCCCCGTGGTTCCGCCGCCTTTGACATTGATAAATACGTCGAATAGCTTTTCGGCTTTAACCGCCTTAAGCGGAGCCATAACAGATGATCTGTCCTGCTCTCTTTTGAAGTAGTCATCAAGCTCTTTTTTGTTAACAACAAATTTGCCGCTGCCGGGTTTAATTCTCACGCGGGCCACCGAGCTTTTTCTTCTGCCGGTGCCCCACCAGTAACCGCCTTTGGGTTCGTTGGTTGGATTAGATGTGACTTTAGGCTTGCTCTCGGGAGCCTGCCCAGTTACTTCTACCTGGGTATCAGGATTATTAATTTTGGTCTCTGCCATATTTCACTATCTTTATCTAAAATAGTTCGATTTTTTCAGGTTTCTGGGCCTGATGCTCGTGCTCCGGACCGCCATAAACCTTTAATTTCTTTATCATTTGCCTGCCGAGCCTGTTTTTCGGCAGCATTCGCCTTACCGCCAGCTCTATTACCTTTTCCGGCTTCCTTGCCATCATATCGGCAAAGCTGACATACTTATGTCCGCCGGGGTGGTGCGTGTAGTAATCGTACTCCTTGTTCTGAGCTTTTTTGCCGGTAAGCATTATTTTCCCGGCGTTTACTACAATCACATAATCGCCCGTGTCGACATGCGGAGTATACGTGGGCTTGGTCTTACCCATAAGTATAGGTGCGATTTTTGCCGCCATTCGGCCTAATATTGCCCCTTCGGCGTTCACAAGCAACCACTTCTGCTCGACTTCATTCTTTTTAGCCATAAAGCTTTTCATAGACAAACTCTCATCAAACATCCAAAAAGGAGTAATTATAGCGAATCTATTCCTGCCGTCAAACTATTTTATGGTAAAAATTCAAGAATTTGGGCTTATTCCAATTAATGAATCAGCAGCGGCAAGCGATTTTTCTCTTTTCCCCGCTCCCTTGGTCTGTTCCAGAGCGGGAAATTGGCTTTGTTTGGCTTTGTTTTCTTCGACTTCGTCGGCCGGATTTTTTTCATATTCTCTTTTCACAAAAGTAGTTGTGCCCATTAGTTCCGGGGCATATTGGCTTTGTTTTTTCAAGTCGCCTTTTTTCTCTACAGACTCGGTGGCAGCCTCATCCCTTTTGGATGTGTACGCCTGGGAAGACCGGGTGGCATCCTCATCCCGCAGGGATGGGGATGGTTCGTACTGCTGCTCAGCGTCTTGATACTCAATCCGACGCATTATTTCGTGTCTCTTAAGCTCGTTCATCATCTTGAGCATGCTGTTCTCGATCCGGCGTTCGTACAGCATCATCCTGTCGAGCACCCTGCAATTGCACCAGTCGCTCGAAGCGACTCGGCCGAGCTGCAAATGGCTAATGACATATCTCGAATCGCCCAGCTTTACCCCCTTGGCATGCCACTTCACCATATTGAGGCTTTTGGCCATCGGATTGTCGATTTGACTTTCTATCATCGAGTCGATGGCCTGGTTCTGCATGCGTTCGGCCCGTTTCA
>Ga0265596_1001221_pt1 | contig 12427 bp, 11 predicted proteins | sample saktaG_FD_190143 | JGI IMG/M metagenome (GOLD analysis project Ga0265596, IMG submission 190143) | Saline water microbial communities from Sakinaw Lake, British Columbia, Canada - sak_2013_06_06_60m | ecosystem: Environmental > Aquatic > Non-marine Saline and Alkaline > Saline ...
TTTCTTATGGGTTGCTTTGGCTGCAGTTTTGTTCCGGTCGCCCTCATTACTATAGGTAAAGCTGTTCCTATAGAGAAGAGATCCAAATATATTGGAATATTCTTTGCTCTATCATATCTTTCAAGTTTTGTCAGTGTGTTTTTAAGCGGTTTCTTTGCCAGTTCGCCATTATTTCTATATTTGATACCAACTGTTTTAAGTTTATTAGTATTTGTTTTAGTATTTACTCATCTTGATGATTTTGATTTCAGAGTTGATAAATTTAAGTTAAGCTATCTTAAGACTCTAAAAAATAAAAAAGTGGTCAATTTTTTTATTGTTATTATGTTGGGAAGTCTTTTTTACCATGGCCTGCAGCAACGTTTAGGTGTTTATTTAAGCGAGAGTTTTTCTCTCGACCAGATGGCTATAAGTTCAATTTTTACCGTCGCTACTCTAGCGGCAATAATATTTGAGTTTTCCGGAGGCTTCCTAAGCGCTCGTTTCGGAAATATTAAGGTAAGCAGCATTGGTTTTATTCTAATGAGCCTGTTTGCTTTTTCTCTTATCTTTATAAGAGATTATAAGCTAATTTGTTTAATGATAACCTTATGGGGGGCAGGCATGGCTCTTTCTCATATTGGTTTGTCTTCCCATCTTACTCATTTTCCTGACAACCTCCTGCGTGATGCCTCAAGTTTAAATAGTTCTTTACGTTTTAGCTTCGGGGGCTTGGGTGCTTTTCTAGGAGGGCTGTTAGTATCTTTAGCTGGGTTTAAAGCCTTATTTATTGTAATATGTTTAAGTCTATTCTTTTTAGGTTTTAATTTAAAGAGAGTAATAAAGCAAGAAAAGGAGCAATATGGATAAGTTACAGGATAAAGTTTGTATTATAACCGGAGCAAGTGGTGGGATTGGCAGGAGCCTGGTTGAAAAATTAGCTGGCCAAGGTTGTAAGCTAATTCTTGCTGCCAGAAGGGTAGAGGTCTTAGAAGATATCAGGAAGTCCCTTCCTGATAAAGATAAAGTTTCCTCTGTTAAGTGTGATGTTACCAAGCAGAGTGATTTAGAGAATTTAGTCAGCAAGACCTTAGATAAGTTTGGGAAAATTGATATTGTTATTAATGGAGCAGGAGTCTCAAGCCAATATCCTTTTTGGCAGCAGCCGATAGAGGATATAGAAAAAATTATCTATACAAATTACTACAGCTACGTTATGCTTTCGCGCTTAGTTGTTAACCATATGAAAGATGCTGGCTACGGGCATATTGTAAATATTACCAGTGGTTCAGTTATGGTTGACCCTCCACCGCGTAATTTCATAGTCTATACTTCCTTAAAAGTTGCCTTAAGAGCTTTTGCTAAAGGGCTTTTCTGGGAGATGCGCGATTTTGGGATTAAAGTTACTTCAATATTTCCGGGAGTAACCAGAACCCCTTTAACTGGTAAGCTAAAAGATATATCTCAGGAAACCGGGAGATTGATGGAGCCGGAGACAATAGCTGATACAGTTTTGTTTGCTCTTACTCAAAGCGGCAATGCCTGCCCTTTAGAGTTGGCAGTAATAAATCAGCAAACGCCTTGGATGAAGCCAGTTATACCGTTTAAGCAAGATCACCCAAAAAAATAATAATAAGTCAAAAGAAAAGGAGGAAAGGGAGATGAAAATTTTATTCTTAACACCAAAATCGGGCGCTTGGGCAACCCATGGTAAACACTTAGGGCCTAATCAACTTTATGCTCAATGGGCTGCTTATATTAGAGAAAAAGGCTATAAGGATTTAGAGGTCTTAGATTGTAAGGCCTTAGAAATAGAAAACCAGGAAATGGTTCAAAAAGTGAAGGAAAAAAATCCTGACATAGTTGTTTTAGGAGATATGCTTCACTCCTATGGCGGGTTTGCTATACTTCATTATTTTAATCAGTCGGCAAAGTTAGTAAAGGAAGCTCTTCCTAATACAAAGATAATTGTCGGCGGCTTATGGTATTCTTCAATGCCGGTACCGACCTTAGAAAGTAATCCGGCAATAGATTATGTAGTTATGGGGGAAGAAGAAGCTTTTTGTGATTTAATTAATCGATTAGATAAATCAGAACAGACGAAGGATATTGCCGGAGTGAGCTCGCGAGTGGATGGTGAAGCTGTTTTGGGTCCGCATAGACTTTTGAATATGGATTTAGATAAATTACCGCTTCCAGCCTATGATTTATTCCCGATGGATAAATATGTTGGACATACTCACTGGAAACCATTTGTTGAGATGGTAACTTCGCGAGGATGCCCTTCAGCTTGTACCTTTTGCTATGAGTGGGACCAGTATGATCCTAGGCACCCCGAAGACTTTTTAAAATGGCGAGCAAAATCTCCGGAAAGGGTAATTGAGGAGTTGGAAGTGCTTCATAGAGAGTATGGGGTTAAGGTAGTAGTAATTCAGGATGATAATTTTAATGTCGACGCTAAACGAGTAGAGAAGTTTTGTCGGATGAAAATAGAGAAAGAAAACCCGATTAAATGGGTTTCTTTAGGCAGGGCCATTGATTGGGTTAATTGTGAAGAGATTTTACCTTTGATGAAAGAGTCTGGTTTGTTTACCGGAGTATTTGGAATAGAAGTCACTACCGCTTCAGAGTTAAAGAAAATTGCTAAGGGTATAACTATTGATCAGATAAAGAAGACCATTGAAATTCTGCGTAAGAACAATATCGCTATTGTTGCCGATATTATGATGGGTTTTGATGATGATACTGAAGCTATCATAAAACAAAGGTTTGAGTTTACTGATCAGGTTGATCCCGATATTTTGTGGATAGGCTATGTTACTCCAGCACCAAACTCGCCAATTTGGAGACAAAGGATGAAAAAAGGCCAGATCGATCCTAAAAAGATTGATTTTCTTAAGTGGGATTTCTTACACCCGGTAATGGCCACAGAACACCTTAGCTTGGAAGATTATGGAAGATTAGGGGCCTGGTGTATGAGAGAGTTTTTCTCAAAACCAGGGCGAATCCAGAGGATTATGACTAGTAATTTTGACCCTTTAGCTAAGTTGTGCTTTCAAGATGTAATGAAGGGCGTAACTAAGTGGGAAGAGGGTGCAATCAAGGGAGAGAAGCACGTATAGGTTATGTTAGCTGATAGCCATATCCACCTTATCCCCGAGGAGCTCTCAAGCCAGACTACCTTTTACAAGGGTATTTGGGCTAATAAGGATAAGCTCTATGAATTTTTAGATAGTAGCAAAATTGATAAGGCTCTCCTAGTCTATCCTTCTACTGATGCTCACCTTAAATTAGGTGGTTTTAAGAGGGTTAGTGAGATTTACAATAGGGAGTTAGAGAAGATTTTAAAGGAGAATTCTAAGATAATTGCAGCTTGTCTAGTTGATGTAGAGAACTTAAACAATATTTCTAGAGAGTTAGCCCAATTAAGAAGGAGAGGGTTTAGAGCAATAAATCTGGCCTCAAGCTATGATGGTGAGTTTATAGTTGATAAGCTTTTCCCTTTATTTGAAGCAGCCGAGAACCATGGCTTACCGATCTTCATTCACGCTCAAACAATTAATCCTATTGGTTACGACAGAGTAAAAGATCCCTTGCTTACGCCGGTTTTAGAGTACAGTTTAGATACATCTATTTTTCTCGGACTCCTTATGATGCAGGGAGTGCTAGATAAGTTTAAGGTAAAGTTTATTCTGGCATCTTTAGGCGGAGTTGTCCCTTTCTTAAAAGACAGATTCGATAGAGTTTATACAATGTTACGCAAAAGAGAGATAGTTAAAGATTTAGGCCGGTTGCCTTCTGAAATTCTAAAAGAAGTATATGTCGATACCTCAGGGGCTTCTGTCGGCAATATAAAGTTAGCTTTAGATTTATTTGGCCAAGACCATATTCTTTGGGGTTCAGACTATCCGGTTAATTCGGATGTCGGTGATAGCCTTAGAGCTTTAGATGAGCTTGGTTCCCAAACAAGAGAGAAAATTACTTACAAGAACTTAACAGGATTATTTGAACAATGAAAATTAAATTTTCACCACTTTTTTGGCCGATTAAATTAAAAGGTAATACTATCCATATCCTTGATGAGACTTTATTGCCCCATAAAAAAAAGTATATAAAGGCTAAGAATTATTTACAAGCTTGCTCGGCAATAGCCCAGATGAAGACCCGGGCAGTTGGACAGGTCCTATTAGTTATGTATATCTTTCTTATGGTTGTTAGAAAGAATAAGCGTAAAAAAAACCTTCATTCAACCTTAGCTAATATTGCTAATGAAGTAAATTCAACTCGGCCGACCCTTTCATTTAACTATTTAACTAGTATGGTTTTGGGTTGGTATAAATCAGGATTACCCTTAGAGAAAACCATATTAGATTTTCTAGAGATGTTGAAGAATTCCCGGATTAAACAAGCAAAGCAAGCCTCTAAATTACTTAAAGGCCGAGATGTAATTCTTACTCATTGTAATATTAGCGGCCTCTTGCCTTTAATAGCTGAATTTGCTAAGAGAGAGGGTAAGCCGGTAAGTTTTTTTGTTACTGAGACCAGGCCTTATTTACAAGGTTCACGGTTAACTGCCTGGGAGCTTATGAATAGCGGATTTGATGTTACAATAATAGCTGATAATATGGTTGCTCAGGTAATGAGTGAGGGAAAAATTAATAAAGTCCTAGTTGGTTCAGATAATTTAGCTGAAAATGGAGATATTGCTAATAAGGTAGGTACATACCCTATAGCTATATTGGCTAAGTATTTTAAAATTCCTTTTTACGTACTTTGCGCTCCGCTATCTGGTGCAAAAACTGGCAAGGATATTAAGATTGAGATAAGGCCAGATAAGGAACTTTTGGTTTATCAGGGGTTACATCTTGCCCCTAAAGGCGTGAAAGCTTATTATCCGGCATTTGATATAACTTCTAATAGTTTAATTACTAAACATATTTATTTAGAGCTGAATTATGGCTGATCAAGAGAGCATTTTAAAGAATGAGATTATAAGAGTAGGCAAGCGTCTATATTCTCAAGGCCTGGCAGTGGCAAAATCAGGCAATATAAGTGCAAAGTTAGATGATGAAAGTATTCTTATTACTGCCGGAGGAACCTTTTTAGGAAGCCTTAGACCGGAAGATATTATAAAGGTAAGCCTTAGTACTAAAAATTCTCAAGAGGGTAAGCATCCAAGTTCAGAATTACCTTTGCATAGCCTTGTCTATAAGAATTTTCCTTCAAAAGTAGTAGTTCATTGTCATCCACCTTTAATCAATGGTTACTTTGCGGTTAGTTCAAAATTAAAAGCCCTTAGCTTTGAAACTAAGTTTTATTTAGGAGAAGTTCCGGTAGTAAGCCAAGATACGCCAACAGTTACAGAACTTGATGAAGTGATTCAAGCTTTAAAAGTTAATAATTTAGTAGTGCTTAAGAATCATGGTGCGATTGCTATGGCCGATAATTTTAATGAGGCTTTAGCTTTGATTGAAGCTCTGGAAGAGGCAGTGCGTACAGCTGCTTTAGCCAGGCTTTTTGATAAAAATATATTGGATGAGCTAGACCAACCGTTAAAGAATAAATTAGAGGCTGATAAAGCTTACCCAATGTTTTCCCCTGAGCATGTTCAGGCAATAGTAGATTTAGTCAATAAAGATCAGCTTATAGCTAATAAGGGAGAAGAATTAGATTTAACCGTTAAACTGGCTATTACTTCAACGGAAAGTGATAAAGCTTATAGATTTAATTTTGAAAAGGGAAGAATTGTAAAACTAGATTACGATTCAGATGCCCCTTTTATTATTTCAGCATCAAACGATATCTGGAAGCAGGTTTTCTTGGGTAGTCTTGATCCGTTTGTGGCAGTTACTCAAGGTAAGATGAATTTAGATGGACAATTAGGCCAACTTTCACGTTGGTATGTTCCTTTTAGTAGATTATTTGAGATATTCAAACAGGTAAAATTTAAATGAAAAAATATGGCTTATTAATAAATGGTCAGTTTAAAGATTCAAAGCATAAGAAGAATATAATTAATCCTTCAAATGGTGAGACTATTGCTGTTGCTTGTATGGCCAGCGCCAAAGATGCAAAGTTGGCAGTTGAATCTGCACGGAATGCTTTTGATAAAGGTCCGTGGAAAGATATGAGTTTACTGGAGAGAAAGAATCTCCTTCTTAAATTATCGCAAACCATTCTCTCCAAGGCTAAAGAATTAGCCGAGCTTGAGAGTTTAAACTCAGGTAAACCGATTAAAGAGACAACTTTTATGGATATACCTTCCTCAGCAGCAACTTTTGAATATTTTGCTAATAATTTAGAGAAATATTTAACCGGAAAAATTCAAGATATTCAATCAAAGATAGCAAAGGTGAAAGCAAATCTTTTAAGAGAGCCTAGAGGTGTAGTAGGTTTAATTATTCCTTGGAATTATCCGTTGCTAATAGCTTCCTGGAAAATGGCTCAGGCCCTTGCTGCTGGTAATACGGTTATTCTAAAACCTTCAAGCTTAACGCCTTTAACTGCTTTAGAGCTAGGCAGGATAGCTGATGAGGTAGGTGTGCCTAAGGGTGTAATAAATGTTATTCCTGGTCCGGGAGAGGAAGTAGGAAAAATTATTTGTTCTAGTGATTTAGTAGATATGATTTCTTTTACCGGTTCCAATGCGGTTGGTAAGAAGATTTTAGAATATTCTACTAAGAGTGTTAAAAAATTAATCATGGAACTCGGTGGTAAGTCAGCGAGTATAATTTTAAAAGATGCTGACTTAGAAGCAGCGGTAAATAGCTCATTATGTTCAATATTCTTAAATCAAGGCCAGATGTGCACTGCTACCTCAAGAATATTGATAGATCAGATTATTTATGATAATTTTCGTGATCAGTTTGTTGAAAAAACTAAGAAGATAAAGATAGGGGATTGTTTAGATTTTCAAAGTCAAATTGGGCCGCTTGCTTCCAGATTCCAACGGGATAGGGTTATTTCTTATGTTGATAAAGCTCAGAGAGAGGGTTTAAGGTTACTCTGTGGAGGTAGGATCCCTCAAGATGAAGCATTAAAAAAAGGATTCTTTTTTGAACCGACAGTATTCGAAGGAGCAAAACCCGATTCGGCTATATTCCAAGAGGAAATTTTTGGCCCAGTAGCCACTTTAAGCAAATTTTCTTCACCCCAAGAAGCGATTGTCCTTGCTAATAACTCTTCTTTTGCTTTAGCAGCTTGTATCTGGAGCAAAGATGTATCTAAAGCAGAAAAGTTAGCCGAAAAGGTATCGTCAGGTACAATTTGGATTAATACCTATGGAATGTTTTTCAATGAGTTGCCTTATGGGGGATTTAAACAAAGTGGGTTTGGTAAAGAATTAGGTTACCAGGGATTTTTAGAATATACCCGCCTTAAAAATATCATTTCAGACCAGTCTACAGACTCCAAACCTTTAGCTAACTATTGGTATGGGTTCTAGGGTAAAATATGGAATCTATATATAATTTTACCGAAAAAGAGCTAAAGAATAAGCTTAGCTCAAATGGCTTTCCTGGCTACACTGCCCGGCAAGTCTTTGAATGGGTTTATGAAAAGAAAGTCCAAGATTTTGATTTGATGAGTAATCTTTCTAGGGAGCTAAGGGGGTTCCTAAAGGAAAATTTCTCTATTCTCAAGTTAAGCCTTATAAAGAAAGAAAAATCTTCGGATAGAGTCGAGAAGTTTTTATTTGAGCTAGAAGATGGCTTAGCCATTGAGACAGTATTAATTCCTGAAAGCTCACGAAGCACCCTTTGTGTTTCAACCCAAGTTGGCTGTAAATTCAAATGTCTTTTTTGCGCCAGTGGCGAAAAGGGGTTTAAGAGGAATTTAACTGCTGCTGAGATTGTGAATCAGTATTTAACTGTTGCTAGCATAAGGGTTTCTCCCAAGATAACCAATATAGTCTTTATGGGCATTGGAGAGCCCTTAGATAACTTTGAAAATACTGTTAACAGTATCAACATATTAATGAATTCAGCAGGCATTAATTTCTCAAAGAGACGAATATCCATATCTACTTGTGGCCTGGTACCTGAGATTAAAGAATTGGCTAAATTGAAATTAGGTATAAAGCTCTCAGTGTCTCTACATTCAGCTGACAATAGTATTCGTAATAAACTGATGCCGATTAATGAAAAGTATCCAATAGAGGAGTTAATCCTGGCAATTAGAGAGTTTAGTAAGGAATCTAAAGATAGAGTTACCTTTGAATGCGTCTTAATCCAGGGTATAAACACTAGTGTGGATGATGCTAGGAAGTTAGCAAAGCTAATTAATGGAGTTGGAGGCAAAGCTAATTTAATCCCTTATAATGGGGTTTGTTCTGAGTTTAAAGCCCCGGTTCAAGAGGAAGTAGATATCTTTAGCCAAGAGCTGAAGAAAAGAGGCCTATTCTTTACTATCAGAAAGTCTCGGGGCCAAGATATTAATGCTGCCTGTGGTCAATTAAAAGCTAAATATCTTTTAGAGAAGTGACAGGATTCATTTATTATGGTATGGTAATTAAAGCTTGCCTATTGGCAGGTAGGGAAATAAGAGATGAGAGACGGAATTTATAAGCTACCACAAGAGTTCTTACTTAAGTTAAAGAAGATCTACCCTTCTAATTTCACCGGTATAGCCAGTACTTTTTTAACTAAGAAGAATACTACCTTTAGGATAAATTACTTAAAGACTGACTTAAGAACTTTGAGAAAACTCTTAGTAAACCAAAGGGTAAAGTACAATGAGCTCATCTTTCCTGTGGGAGCATTCTTGCTGAAGATTTCTTTGCGGGAGTTTCAAAAGACCGAAATTTACAGAAATGGCTTAGTTTATGTTCAGAATGTGTCGAGTATGTTGCCGGTACTCTGCTTAGAGCCTGAGAACAGAGATAAAATTCTTGATTTATGTGCTGCCCCAGGAGCTAAGACTACTCAAATTTCTTCTCTGGCCCCTGGAGCAGAGGTTACAGCCATAGAAAAAGCCCGTCCCCGCTATTATAAGCTTTTAGCTAATTTAAAAATTCAAGGTGGTGAATCAACTAAGGTTATATTATTAGATAGTATTTGGGTTAGGAAGAAATTCCCCGAATACTTTGATAAAATCCTGGCTGACGTACCTTGTTCATCAGAAGGACGCTTTCTTACCACCAATCCTAAGAGCTTTAAATATTGGAAACAGAGAAAAGTTAAGGAAATGGTACATAAACAAAAAAAACTTCTTCATTCTGCATTTCTGGCTTTAAATGAAGGAGGAACCTTAGTTTATTCTACTTGCACCTTTTCTCCTGAAGAGAATGAAGGTGTTATTGACTGGTTTATTAATAAATTCAAGGAGAAGTTAGAGATTTTACCGATAAAACTTCCTTTAAAGAATGCCAGGGAAGGCCTATTGCAGTGGGGAGATAAGAGATATTCTTCGTCTTTGCGCTTAACTAAGAGAATTATTCCTGATGAGACTATTTCAGGTTTTTTTATTGCTAAAATAAAGAAGATTTCAGTATAGGTAGATAAAAATAGAGAATAGAGAATATAGAAAAAGAGGGTATACTTTAATAAGTATACCCTCTTTTTTTAAAACCCTTAATTATAAAAGGGATTTTAGTTCTTTTGACACTCTAAAAGCTACTTTCTTCTTAGCTGGAATCTGAATTGTCTCGCCTGTCTTAGGATTTCTCCCCATTCTTGCTTTTGTCTGTTTTACCTTGAAAGTACCGAAACCAGAAATAGCAACATCTTCTTGCTTTTTAAGGCTACCTTTGATTGTATCCCAAATGGTGTCGACTATCTCTTGGGCTTCTTTCTTAGTAGCTGTTTTTCCAGCTATTACGTCTATTAACCCAGTTTTATTCATCCTCACACCCTCCTTTTGGTTAAAAAGTTAATATTTTCAACTACTTTTATATTTTATAGCCGAAGGCTTAGTTGTCAAGGAATTTAAATTTAATTTTTTTGTTGTAAAAAGGTAGGTTTTCCTTATAATTATTGTGATGATTATCACCAAAAAAGAGGTTGATTATATAAAAAAGAGAAGGAAAAGTGAGCCTTTTTCGCTAAGGGTAGATTTTGGTCAAAAAGAAGTTGAAGTTATACGAGAAGAAGGTAAAGCTATTTTTAGTGACCGAACCATCTTGGATTTAAAGGAGAATTTCAAGGATAATTTTTGCTATCTGCTAGATGATCAAGGAGTTAGGAAAATTGCTTTTTTCTCCGAAGATACTAATAAATTCTATAAATTAGTACCTACCTCTGATTGGCCAACGATTTCTATTAGCTCTGTGCCGATGCATCGGCTAAGTTCTCCTGAAAAAGATAGTAAAAATAAGGTAAATCTTTTAAAGCCCTATGGGTATGTTTTAGATACTTGTATGGGTCCGGGCTATACAGCTATCCTGGCAGCCAAAACAGCAAAAAAAGTAATTACCTTCGAAAAAGATGATAATATCCGTGATTTAGCCCGAATAAACCCTTTATCCCAAGAGCTGTTTAGTGCTGAAAATATTGAGATTCGCATGGCTGATGTAGCCTTAGGAATAAATGAGTTTAAAAATGATTGTTTTGATTGCATTATCCACGATCCGCCTACTTTTAAATTAGCTGGTGAGCTTTTTTCCCAAGATTTTTATCAGCAACTTATACGGGTATTAAAACCAGGCAGGAGATTGTTTCACTATACGCCTCTATATAAGGTAAAACAGGGCGTTGATTTTCCGGCTCAGCTGGAAAAGAGGCTAAAAAAAGCAGGATTTAGGGGGATTAAATATTCCCAACAAGCAGTAGGTTTTCTCTGCCAAAAGTAGGCTGACAGCTAATAAATAAGGAAAAATAAGGGTTTTATACGACAAAATTTCCATAGATTTTTAGAGGCTGAGGTGGTATAATCGTACCACGAATTAGATAGCATTCTAAGGTAAATTGTTTTAGAAAACAGCATAATCGAGATTATGGAAATGGTTTTAGAGAGAGAAAAACAGGAAATAAGACAGAAATTGCTAGAACGTCTTTTGTCTTTGACTAAAGAAGAGATAAAAAGGAGGAGCAAAAATGTTGGCGATAAATTATCAGAGCTACCTTTATACAAAAAAGCAAAAATGATTATGGTCTACTACCCCTTAGGCGGGGAAGTAGATATTTTGAGAGAGATTCGGAGAGATTTAGGGAATAAACGATTCTGTTTTCCAGTAATGGATTTAGAGGCAAAAAATTTACGTATCTTTGAGATTACAAATCTAGACAAAGACTTTGTTTTAGGGCCTAGAGGAGTTATGCAGCCAGATACGAAAAGTTCAAAAGAAGTGGATATTGAAGAGATAGATATGGTGGTTATTCCTGGTTTGGCCTTTGACAGAGAAAAGAACAGGCTAGGAAGAGGAGCCGGTTTTTACGATCGGTTCTTACAAAACATAGCTACGCCTACTAAAAAAGTAGGCATTGCCTTTGAATTCCAAATCCTAGAAAACCTTCCCACAAATCTTTCCTGGGACCAGAAGGTCGATACAATCGTTAGCGAAGATTTTGTTATCTAAGCTATCGGCTTTTCCGGGTTTAAAAGACTAATAGCGTTAATATTTGTCTACGAGGAGGTCGTATGAGTAATACTATTTACATACTATCTGGTGTTATTGTTGGGCTACTTTTTGGTTGGTGGCTAGGTAAATTTGTTGGAAAAAGTAAAGTAAAAAGAACTAAAGAAGACGCAGAAAAGATACTAAAGGAAGCTAAGTTTAAGACTGAGGAGCTCAGAAGAAAAGCAGAGTTGGATGGAAAAGAGTTACTCTATAAGTTAAGGGTTGATTTTGAAAAGCAAAATTCTTCCAAGAAAGAAGAGTTAAGCCAGCTAGAAAAGCGCCTTTTGCAGAGAGAGGAGAACCTAGAGAAGCGTCTAGACTTTATTGAGAGTAAAGAGAGAGAATTGCGCCTAAGTGAGGATAATGTAAAGAAAATATCCCAAGAGGTAGAGCATAAGAATCAGGTTCTGAATAACTTGATTGAAGAGGAAAAAGAAAAGTTGAAAAGAATTTCTTCTTTAACTCCTCAAGAGGCCAGAGAGCTATTGCTTAAGAGGTATGAGGAAGAACTACGCGGGGAAAAAGCAAAGATGATTCGGGATATGGAGGTGGCTGTTAGAGAAGAGTCTGACAAATCAGCAAAAGAGATAATCTCTCAAGCTATTCAAAAATGTGCGGTCGAACATACTACTGAGACTACTGTAAGTGTAGTTCCTCTGCCTAATGATGAGATAAAGGGAAGAATTATTGGTAGGGAAGGGCGTAACATAAGGATGTTTGAGATGGCTACTGGTGTGGATCTTATTATTGACGATACACCGGAGGCAGTAAGCGTATCTGGCTTTGATCCTATCCGCAGGGAAATTGCTCGCCTATCATTAGAAAAATTAGTTCAGGATGGCAGAATTCATCCGGCAAGAATAGAAGAGATAGTGGAGAAGACTAAACAGGAGT
>Ga0265596_1001224_pt1 | contig 12405 bp, 10 predicted proteins | sample saktaG_FD_190143 | JGI IMG/M metagenome (GOLD analysis project Ga0265596, IMG submission 190143) | Saline water microbial communities from Sakinaw Lake, British Columbia, Canada - sak_2013_06_06_60m | ecosystem: Environmental > Aquatic > Non-marine Saline and Alkaline > Saline ...
TTTGCATCTTTAATGTTGAAACACCTCTGATATTCGTTTCCTTCTCTCCGGGTCCAGTAGGGAAATAGTTATCAATAAAAAGCTCATTAAACATTTTTTTGTCTATTCTATTGATACGACCTACTCGCTGTATAACTCGTGTTGGATTATATGGAATATCATAATTAATAACTCGTCCCGCCCTATTTAAATTGACACCCTCACTCAAAGCATCAGTCGCAACAAGTACCCTAAAATCATTGGACTGTTTATCAATTGGGATTCCGGCGTCAAAATTCTCTCTAACTATTTTGCGATCACTCTTACTATTTTTTGCAGTATAAATTAATGTTGAAATTTTAGCCTTCTGAAGTTCTTCTCCAACATACAATACGGTATCGGTATACATACTAAAAACAACGATTTTTCGACCCGGATCACTGGCTAGATGTTCTTGGATATCTAAAATGAGTTGTTTCAATTTAGGGTCTGGCATTGATAAAAACGGTGATTGCAAACCAAACCACTTTTCATAAATATCTGTAAGCACGCTGATATCGTGCCTAAGTTCAGGCACAAATTTTTCATTGAGATCTCCAAGCTTAACGAAAACAATCTTCTTGCTATTTGTGATCTCAGTGTTTGCGAATTCAACCTGTTCTTCCAAATTAATCTCCTCCGTATCTTCTTCCGGCATCTCATCCGGTGACGGAATATAGGCTTTCTTAGAAATCGGTACTAGTTGTTTTTTTTCTACCCAATCAAGAATTTTTTGATGTGAATCTATAAATTTTTGAAGAGTGCTCTTAAATGCTGCCCTTGAACTTTCAAAACGCATGACCAAAAGTTTTCGCATAAAGGAAGCCACGTTCATTTGAGCGGTTCTAATATCCTCTAATGCCGGATACTTTTTAGCGAAATCTGCAATATCTAAAGCATAGGTCGTAGGCATGTATCGCGCGCCTGTTAAACCACCTACAATTTTAGAGTCTGGCACAATTCGCTTTATGGTTTCAAGGTATATATTGGTAAACTCACCTAATTTATACTCCCGAATAACCGGGTCTTTCATTTTTGAAAATTCAATTTTTTGGGCTTTCAAATCCTCTCTATATCGAGTAATTTTTTCAAGATCTATCCTAGAACGCCTAATTATAATAGGTTCAAGTAAACGTCGCAGTTCGGAAGCTATAGCATCGCGTTTGATATCTAATTCTTTGCGTTGTTCTTTGGTTATAGCACCATTGGCTTGAAATCGTCGAAGCGCTTTATATCTATTTGCAAGCTCAGCAAACTTGGCTGATAAATTTTCTACGGTTCTTAAAGTAGCAGCTCCGGGGGTTTGAAAAAGTTTAATCAGAGCAAAAATGTCACTTGGATCATTATTAAAAGGTGTTGCCGACAGTATTAGAACCTTGTTCCCGCTGTTACTACGGGTTAGTTGATGGAGTAGTTGATAGTCTTGCGTATCCTCATTTCTATATCTGTGTGCTTCATCGAGAATAAATAATATAGGTTCCGTAAAACTTTTATATTTATCGTAGACCTCATCAATTTTCCCAGAGCTAAAGACCTTTGGCCCACGAAGTTTAAATTCTTCAGCATAATCCTCCCACATTGAAACTAAATGCGGAGGAGCAATAATTATCGTTTTTAAATCAGGGCAATTTACAGCAATAGTGCTGGCTATAATACTTTTCCCAAGACCGACAACATCCGCAAGAATAGCACCATTATAATTTTTCAATCTTTCAATTGCCATCTTTACTGCATCCATTTGATATGAAAGATTAAGATATTGACCGAGCGTTGCTTGTGATGCGCTCGTTACGTCGATTTCGTATTCGGCACCAAATATCTCATCAAGAAGTCGGACATACATAAGATACGGAGTCGGTACCACGTTCATCCAAAGCTCATCTTTAAATTTTCTCAAAAACATGTCTGATTTCCCTTTTTCTTGAATAATAATATTACGCGCATCAGACCATCGCTCAGAAAATTTATTTGAATATTCCTTATATTTCTCTTCTGTGTCAAAGGTTTCGTTTATTTCCTGTTGTCCAATTAAGCCATTATAAGTAAAGTTACTCGAACCCATAAATACTTTACCGGCGGTTTTATTATGAATTACATAACATTTACCATGGGCTTGCGTTTCTGTCATTTTAATCTCAAGTGAACCATCTTCAAGTTTTCTTTCAAGAATTGAGTATGATTCCTGCGATTCTGGTGCATCAAATATTGATGTTTGGTTTGCAAGTTTTTTTATTCCTTCTCCAAAAGCCCTGACTCTTTCCTGTTTCGAAGAAGGAGTACTTCTGGGCTGGAACGGATCGAGGTTTACCGATGATTTTTTCATTGATTCCATGATTAAAGTCGGTATTGCATCTGGATCAATATAAGAACCAACTAATATTCGCACTTTAAGTTTATCAAGTTTTTTTGACAAAAGTTCAAATCCACAAAGATAAAAATACCCAACTTCAATATCGAGAGCCACTGTATTAGCATCTATAGCATCTGATATGGCTCGATAGAGATTATTATGATTTCGATTGTCGATAATTTTATTATTTGTTGACATAATTTTATTTCATTTAACCATCAAGTGAAACGCCGATGATGTCCGCGATTTTCTTATTCTGTCTGTGAAATCTCTTATTAATAATATGGCTCACCGCCACACCCGACATCTTTATGTAAGATATCGTTAATATTTTTAGAGGCTTGTTCAAACATTAAGATTCCTTTTCTATGTTAATTCGCTTCCCGGTGGCCACAATGCCCCTTCAAAAACTTCTCAATATGAAAAGCCTAAATTTTATTCGGCTTGGCCTTGCCGTTAAGCTGACCTTTCGCAAACATATTATACTACGGCAGGCAGGCAAACAAAAGCAGAAAATTTATATCTGTCTTATTGGAAATCCTGGCACACTTTTGGCTGGTTCCACCACCAATCCACCAGCAAAAACACCAAAATAGCGCTTTTTAATAACTATCCATACCTTGATTAGCGTTGATACACCTGTATATATAACTACCTGTTTTTTATAGGGGCTATGGAATATTTTGATGATATAGATGAAGTTTATTAGGTATGCTTAAAAGACCTGGCGGAGAGGCAGGGACCAGAGCACATTTAAGCACGAAATAGCCATTTCACCACCAGAAAAACCACCAAAATATCATCGCTTCTACTGCCTAAATGCTTCCTAGACTAAATACACCAAAAATTGCAACTGCTATAATTCCAATAAAAAATAAACAGAGCTGGCATCTAATCAAAATTACTAGGGCTTTGTATATTTTTTTCATTGCTCTTTCGGTCGCGATATTTTTAGTATCAAATATTTCCCATATTTCTTCGATGGGTTTCATTTCTCCGTTAAAACGATATTGACTACCTTTTTGAGCTAAAGCGTATATATTATACTCGTCTGTATCAACTAGTTCATTAAGATTATGCACTGCATAGTTAAGCCTAAGTTTTACATAGATAACACCTAATATCATAGAAATAAACAATAATGCCAAACCAATAATCAGCATCAATTTCCAAAACGGTTGTGCTTCAGGAACGATTAAGCCTGCTGAAAAAACCATAGCACCTGTTGATAAACCAATAACCCATTTAGATAAACTAATGTACCCCTGGTTTATCTCTTCTAAAAGCTTTTCTTTCGCACTGCATTGATAAGCATGAGAATTAGATGGCTCCATTTTCTGCTCCCTTCTGATAGCTTATTATTTTACTTTTGGATATTTATTATATCACATCAAACTACTCAAAGCTAATATTTTCGCTTTACCCTCTGCTGTAGTATGTTAATAATAGCTCAATAGCACATTTATGTCCTTCTACCCTGCGTCTTCTAAGCCAAATCGCACCAAAAAAGCACCAAAAACACTAAAACAGTGCTATATGGAACGTAGTAATACCTTGATTAATGTTGAATAAGCTTGAAATATAATTACTTGATTTTTATAGGGGTTATGTAAATTATGGTAGGATTGTGATTAGATTTACCAAAATACTTAAAAGCTATGGCGGAGAGAGGAGGATTCGAACCCCCGGTTCCCCTTTCTCTTTAAAAGCTATTTCTCTATAAATTTCAATCTTCTTCTTAAGCTAGACCATTGTACCCAATCTTTCGTTTCATAAGACAACCGTCCAGCTACAATGCTGGGGGAAATAGCTATTTTTTTCGCAAACGCCTTAATTGCGTTAATAGAAAAGTCTCCTTGTTTCCTAAACTCTAAATACTCATTTTTAGAAACAAGAGTATTGCGCGCAAATTCATCGGCTTCGCTTTCCTTTTCCTTAAGGAGATTTTCATCTTTATTGCTAAAATCTACAAATTGCTCCTTCTTTCCATGTTTTAAAATATGGCCTAGCTCATGGAAAAATGAAAACCAAAAAATATCATCGTAACTACCTCGTAAGCTTAATTGCACTAAAGCATTATCTGTATTTAACCATTTAGTAGCTCCCGCCACATATGTGTTTTTAAAATAGGGCGTAAATACTACTATCACACCAAAAGAAGCGCAAGTCTCAACAAGTTTTTTGCTAAATTCTGTCGCAGGTTCCATTGTCAATAATCTTATTTGGTTAATAGCATCGTTCAACTTGTCTTTGCTGAATTCTATTGTTTGTTGCTTCTGTGCTTCTATTTCTCCACACCTCAACCACGCAGCCAACGATTCCTTGTTTATTTTTTTCTGTTTTGTCTGTCTAAAAGCTATTGCGTGGATTTTTGGTACAAAGTTTAAAGAGCTAACACCAAAAAAATTGAGAAGATTAACAACTCTCTCTTTGGGGTTTCTTGTTTTTTCAACATAATCCCAACGAGCTAATTCGTTATAGCATTCAAAATTATGTAGCAATGATATTTCTTCTCCAAATTTTCTCTCTGCCTGTAGCCTTACTAGCGTTTCTTCGTAATTCTTTTGCAAATTATTCCATAGAGTAGGGGATGTACCAAAAACTGCTCCTAGCTTTATTGCTGACTCGGGAGTAATTGGATTTTTACCTTGAATAATTTCATTGATGGTCTTCTTGGTTAACCCTGTTCTTTCTGCTAAATCAGCTTGTGTCATTTTTATGGTACTTATAGTATTTACTAAGGTCTCACCAGGATGTATAGCTATATTAGGTTTATAGTTATTATCAGTCATTGTTTCCATCCCCCTCTCTTCTTCGTTTTTAATGGTAGTCATGACATGGCTTATTAATCTGGATTTTTGTAACAGTCTTCAGGTCGGCTGTGTTTCCATTTAAAGGATATATTATCATCCTATAAGGATCTTTTACGCTAAGGGCAAAGTGACCTTTGAGTTTTCCGGATAAAGCATGCATTTTTACTTGGGGCAATTTCCAGATATCGTTCAGATTCTGAGCAGCATAGAGTTCGTTTATTCTGATCATTATCTTTTTTGCCTGTTGGTCGCCGTACTGACTAGCTAATTTTTTGCGATCTTCACATTCTTTTTTCATATTACCAGTTTTGAAAACTATCTCCATGGTAAGCCCTTCTCACCTCTATGCTCCAATCTATTGTAATCTTAGGTTTTATTAACCTTATAGGTTAATTATTTTATCATACCGTGGCTCCTTTGTCAAGTGAATTCCTTGGCCCACTGATAAAGGGGTATCTTGATCTTTGCAGCCTTGTTCTCTTTTTTAATTTTAATGATCCAGGCTTTAGGGAGCCATGCTTTTTTGCCGTCAAAATCAACAAGAATGGCTTTTTTGGTCTCGTGGATAAGCTTGACCTCTACCCAACTATAGTCAGAGTAGCCATATGGAAGGCTAAATAGGGATTTTAGGTTGAACATAGGGGATCCTTTTGGGGATTGCTTCGCTTTGCCCGCAATGACGAGCGTCTTAGACGTTCAGCACCGAACTGCATCCAAGCTGGCATATCGTATTTTTGCTGGGATTGCTGGTGCTTTAGATTCTTCGCCCTTTTAGGGCTCAGAATGACAGAGCGGCGTTTAATTGATAGCTCGTTTACTGGAAGATCCTGTAGTTCTGCCCATATTTTAGGTTTTTTGTTTTTATGGCCGCGCACCATCACTTTATTAGTGGTTATAAGCCGCATATCCTCTAATTCCTGCCGGGCTTTGTATATAGTAGGCGCTGATAGGCCTGTTGCTTCCTTTAAGGCCTCTATGCCATAGCAACTTTTACCTTCAGCGCCGCCTGATAATACATATAAGATATATAGTTTTGCAGCTGAAGCTGACATTTGACTTAAAAAACCAAGGTTTTTAAGGTCCCTGTCTATCCATCCGAATGGGTAAAATTTTCTCATTCTATTTGTCTTTTCTTTATTTAAACATACTAGAGAGTTAAGATTTTTAACAATGCTGTGCTTAAAGCTGTGTTAATAATTTTAACAATGCTTTTTGGGATTGCTGACTATAGGTAGGTTTGGATTCCCGCTTTCGCGGGAATGACAGTGGACAAAACGTGACAGGAACGTGACAAAAACCTTAGAAATACCAAGGTTTTAAAGGAAATAAAAAACCCTACCTATTGTCTTATCGACGATAAGTAGGGTTTGTGAGGAAAATTACTCTCCTCTAAATTATATGGCGGGGACGACGGGATTCGAACCCGCGATCTATAGATCGACAATCTATCGCCTTAAACCAGCTAGGCCACGCCCCCGCAAATCTCAAATGCTTCTTGGAATTTCCTATGTTTTCTTTCTAGAAATTGCTCCTGACTAACACCATTATACATATAATTAAATAACTTTATCGTATCTGACTTGCTGTAAGAAAGCTGCCAGCCGCCACGCTTCGAACTTATTGAACCGTTTCCCATGCCAGCTCTGGCTACCAGCCTATTGGCTAAATCTATCAAAAATGTTTCGTTACCACAAGTGAATTTAACTTGAAAGCAAAAATATTTTTTGCCGTGTCTATTTTTACGTTTATACCATCCATAAGTAATGCATCCGTCGCCATCAAAATATCCTCGCACAAAATGGTTCAGGTATCTATCTGGCACGCTGGGAAATTTTATACTTCTATCTTTTTTAGGTGTCAACCCTAAATTTAATAAATCATTGTACATATCTTTGCTTCCTATTTGGAGCCAGTATATATCTTTCCAATTATTATTCGTTCTTCTTTTAAGCACGATTCTATGCCTGGATTGTAATATCTCTTTAACTTTCTTCAATAATCCATAATCCGTGGATACAAAATTAAAATATTTTGATTTGCCAGAATTTTCATACATGCAGCCATCGGCAACAAAATACCCTAGAACATATGCCATATCGGATGACCAAGTTTTAAAAAAATCTACATTCACACCATCCCTTGTTCTCTGCAGCCTTCTATCAGGGCCGCTGTATCGATGTTTCTTCTCAAGTTTTCCTGTCTTGTAAAGCCAGCTTGTAAGGTTTTTATCAGTAATTCTGCTGCAACCTTGCGTAGGAACCCCTAACACATGAAACCACCTTGTAACTGTCGGGCGAGGTACGTTTACTATCTCTGCAATTTCTTTATGCATTATGCCCTCGCCAAAATGTAATTGATACAGAAAATTATCAATACGGCAGTTAAGTTTGCCCTCGATCTCTTTTACTCTTGGTGATTTCTGTAACTTAATCATATCTTTCCATTCTAAAGCTAAATTGGTGGGCGGTGTAGGATTCGAACCTACGGCATCCTGTGTGTAAAACAGGCATTCTAACCAGCTGAATTAACCGCCCTGATAGAGGCTATATTATCCACAAAGCCCTTGGTGTTGTCAACTGTTTTTACATCTTCGGGAGAGCAGTCATTGTAAAGACCATGACAAACAACGCGACTGTTTCTATAACGCCTAAAACCATAATATAATTGCCAAACCCCTTGCCTGTCTCTGCCAGCGCGTCTGAAGCGCACGCAGCTGCTTTACCCTGCATCCACGCAGAGCAACCTATAGCAAGTCCTGCGGCGGCACCGAGTAAAATCTGAAAAATATATGACTCAGGCGGCAAATTTGCTGATTTTATCTGATTTTTTAAGATAAAACCATAAATGGTCTGCGACAGCGGCGCTCCGACAAAAGCAATTAATATAAATGGCGCCATCTTGTTTTGAGCGAATGCCTTTTTCCATGCCCCTATTGCCGCCATGCCTGCTATACCAGTACCTAGCGCGGATCCTACTGCTGCAAAAGCCAATGAAAGCCCCATATCTCCTAGACCTTGTACCATAAATATACCCCCTTTATTCTTTAAACGGTGCGTATTCTTTACCTGACCAACCCATGCCCATCTGGCCGGAAAACTCAAGCATATTAAGCCTGATACCGTGGACTATAACTGCCATAAAACCAAGAACTATATTAAGCATATGCCCAAGAAATAAAATAATAGCAGCCGCCAACCCGCTAAATATGGAATTAAAACCGATCCCCATAACCATATCATTAAACGTGGACGCCAACACTACTGTTGCATACCCGACCGCAAACAGCCTTAAGTATGATACAATATCCGCAAATGAGCTTATGATCTTAAGCGGGATATTGGTAAGAGATAATGCTATGCCTTTTAATATGTTTTTTTGCGGGTCACTAAAAACCAGCAAAAATAACGTCCCCGTCAAAAGAAGCCCTAATGTGCAGCCTGGCATGGGCCTTCCTATTACAAGCATACCTGCGATAAAATATAGGGCCCACAATACCAATACCCAGCCAATTTCCGCGAGTACCTTTATGGAATTTAAAATCCTTAGGGCCACTATTATGTGCGCGATTGTTAAGTGTATAATACCTATCGTAAAACAGATAAATATCATGAGATTTTGATTGTCTGCGGCAAAACTGCTTATACTTTGAACGATTAGAGGACTTAAAAAAGGAAGCCGTGCTATGGCCTCTGCGCCAAACCATGTACCTGTGATAGTTCCCCATATAATTGTTGCCAAACTTAAAACATACATTAAAAAAAAGGGCTGCGCGGGGGCATGTTTAAACTTTTTTCGTATAATAAATGTGGCAAAGAGAAAAATTATTCCATACCCCGCATCCCCTATAAGCATGGCGAAAAATATGCTGAAAAATAAAAGGAACCATGCGCTTATATCGTATTCAGCATAACCGGGCACTGTGCTCATGAACTTGAACACAGGGCTTATAATCTCTATCCATTTAGGGTTCCTGATAAGTGTAGGGACATCTTCAGGATCGTCAGGTTCTTCTAGCAGATACCCGGTATGGTACATTTCCGCAAAATTTACAAGATCGTCATGCCTGTCTTTAGGCACATAACCCTGAATATAAGAGAACCCTTGTTCTTCCTGCATCCCATGCATTGCTTTTAAAAACTGCTGTTTTTTTTCTAACACCGCATGATGGCCCTGTATAGCTTTAAGCGTGTGCATCTCTGACTGCAGGCTTGTGTTCGCTTCTGCTATCTTTTTCTTAAGCGCTGTGTGTCTTTCGCACAAAGCGTCAAAGCTCATATCCGGCAAGGGTACACTTTTAAAGGGGAGTTTATCATCTGATCTATACGCTATTTGAGCAATATATACATAACCTTTTTCTTTGAGAATAACACGCACATCGCTTCTCTCTTTAGCCTGCTGATACTCTCTTTCGTTTGCCTGGTATAAATTTATACTGATGCCTTTTTCTGAAAGCGCCTTGATATCATCTGGGTTGAAACCGCCCCAGGGCCTATATTGATCCAGCTGCTGGCCTGTCTTATCAAATGCCTGCTCATGGGCTTTTAACTGCTCATGAAGCTTCAATACTTCCTCTATCTTTTTCTGCGGCTCTATTTTAATCTTTATTTCTTTGCGCACATCAACTGCGCGCCTATATTGCTTGAGAATAGCCGCCGCCCTTTCTGCCTGCTCGAGCTGGTTCGCAATATCGTTGATGTCAGGTGCTTGTTGCTGTTTTGAGCTTTTTAAGTGCGCGGTTCCAAAACGGCGCAGGGCCTCAAGCGCCTGTCTGCGGTTTGACTCACGAATAAACAGAGTAAGTTTTTTCATTTTTACTATCATGCTCTATGCTCTATGCTCTCTTATACTATGCCGCGGCGTGCCCCGAACCAAATTTATATGCCAACGTTAGTTAACAAAATTTGGTTCGGGGCGTGTTTGGCCTCTATCTTATGCTTGGCTATTTTCCCTGTCACAACAGCCGCTGTCTGCATATCGCCTAAGACAATGTTTATCTTTCTTATGTTTCCGCGCGACTCTGGTATCTTTATTTTTTCAAAAAGATTAACCCTTTGAGTTGTAATTCTCAACTCATCAGCTAAAAGCGCCTGTTTCTTTTTTAGAAGCAAAAGCTGGAACCGATGTTCTATCATCTGCTTAACCGCCTCAACACCAAAATCAACCCACAAAGGCATACGGACTAAATCATATTCATGAATATCAAATTCTACGCCTAAAAACAGAGGAAGGTCAATACCTGCTATATTCTCTGTTCTTGCCTGGAGCTCTTTTACCGATATAATATCTTTTAAGGATAGATCATCGCCAAATACGGCAATCCAGCGGTCAACGGAAATATTGAGGTGGCTTATCTTGTCCTCTAACCCCTCTATTGAATGCGTTGTTTTCTGTATCTCAAGCTGAAGCTGTTGTTTTTTTAATGTAAGGGTAGGGAGATACCTGGTAAAACGCCTTAAGGCGTCTTTCTGGATTTTTAACTCGTTTTTTGTGTATTTTATCTTTGCCATAAATTTTATCTTATGATTGGCCTCGCCCGGATGGGCTCGGCACTCCCTTGGGCATTTCGCCCTCGGTCGCTTCTCCACCTGTGACAGCTACGGGGCCAGCCCCGAACCAAACCTGCTATGCATAACTTATTCATATAGGTCTGGTTCGGGGCCAGAATTTTTCTATCAGCTCTGTGCGAAAACTTGTCTCTTTAGGGTTAAAGCATTCTGCCAATATTCGCCAGCCATTATCAAGCGCCTGCTCAAGGGGTATATTTACCCGTAAGTCCATCATCTGCGACTCAAACAGTTTGCCGTACTTAAGAAGTTTGTTATCCCACTCGCTCATACGGAAACCCATGGCCCTTTTTTCTTCCGCTTCTTTATATTTCGCGTAAAGCTGTATCATGCCGTCCATAATCGGACGGTGATCTTCGCGCGTATCTTTATTGACAAGCTGCTTTAACCTGCTTAATGAGCCGAATGGCTCAATCCGGCCGTTGCGCAGATAAAACTGCCCTTCTGTGATATAGCCTGTGTTGTCAGGCACAGGGTGGGTAATATCATCGCCGGGCATGGTTGTCACAGCAAGCACTGTAATTGAACCGGCCCCTTCAAAGTCAACAGCCTTTTCGTATCGGGAAGCGAGCTGGCTATACAAATCACCAGGATATCCTCTGTTTGACGGGACCTGTTCCATTGTGATAGCCATCTCTTTTAAGGAATCCGCAAAATTTGTCATATCCGTTAAAAGCACTAATGTCTTTTTTCCGTCTAAGGCAAACCTCTCGGCAACAGCAAGGCACATATCAGGGACCATGAGCCCTTCGACAATTGGGTCTGACGCGGTATGAACAAAAAATATTGACCTTCCTAACGCGCCGCCTTCTTCCAGTGTTGTTTTAAAATATATATATTGATCATACTTAAGCCCTATGCCTCCTAAAACAATAAGGTCTACATCTGCCTGAAGGGCTATTCTGGCTAAAAGCTCATTATACGGCTCACCTGAAACAGAAAATATGGGCAGCTTCTGTGACTCAACAAGCGAGTTAAACACGTCTATCATTGGTATGTTGGTTTTTATCATGTTACGAGGGATAATCCTTTTTGACGGATTTACAACAGGGCCCGCGACCTCTATCATATTCTCTGATAACATAGGGCCTCCGTCACGGGGCATGCCGCTTCCGTTAAATATCCTGCCTAATAGATTGGACGAAAATCCGACCTGCATAGGATGGCCTAAAAATCTCACTTCATCTCCTGTAGAGACCCCCCTTGAGCCCTGGAATGCCTGAAGATATACTATATCTTTATCAAGCTTTATAACTTGGGCGAGGGATATACCATAAGCTGTCTGCACCTGCGCCAGTTCTTCATATGCCACGCCTTCTGCCCGAACCGATAATACATTGCCTACTATGCTTAATATTTTAGTGCACACTCGTCTCATATGATGTTTCCTTTAATAAGGTTTCTATTTTTTCCTGCTGAGTTTTAAAACTTTGCGACTCCCATTCCTTATAATTCAAATCGATAAAAGCCTGCCGCAGATTGTAAAAAAACTGCCGCGCTTTAGTTTTATCTTTTATCGCGAACTCTTTCTTCAGCACCCATTCAGATATAATGTTAAATACGTATTGCTGCCTCTCCGGTGCTGTCGCAGAATCAACAGGGTCAAAACCGTTCTGTTGGATATAAACAGCATCTAGAAACTCAGCTTTAAGGTAAATCT
>Ga0265596_1001227_pt1 | contig 12391 bp, 12 predicted proteins | sample saktaG_FD_190143 | JGI IMG/M metagenome (GOLD analysis project Ga0265596, IMG submission 190143) | Saline water microbial communities from Sakinaw Lake, British Columbia, Canada - sak_2013_06_06_60m | ecosystem: Environmental > Aquatic > Non-marine Saline and Alkaline > Saline ...
ATATTCTTGACAAATTTTTCATGCCCCGGAACATCAATAAAGGCAATATTTTCATTCAGAAAAGCAAACCCAATGTCAATCGTCATGCCACGTTGTTTTTCTTCAAGCAGACGATCAGGATCCGTGCCAGTCAGGGCCCGGATCAAGCTTGATTTTCCATGATCGATATGTCCGGCTGTTCCGATTAAAACAGGACGCATTTTTTATTCATTCGTTCATTTTGCTGCTTAAAGAAACGGCAACTTTATTTATAGCATTTGTAATAAACGGAATTTCTATATCGGCGACAGCCTTCAGGTCCAGATAAAAGTGACGCTCATTTATATATCCAATCACCGGCGGGTCTTGCTGTCGGAATCGTCGGGCCAGGGCATCTTCGCTGAGTCCCCTGACTGAAATTTGCAGGGCAATACTAGGGATGGTTTCTGTAGGCATGGAACCGCTGCCGGCCTCGGTCACGGTTTCACAAATTTCAATCATTAAACACTGACGGGTATCAGTGTCCAGATTGTCGATAATATTCTCTGCCATCGACCGAAGTTTGCTCCGATCCCGTGTTAGAAATGTCATTGTTGGCAGATCTGGTCGCTCTTCATTTAGAACATAACAGCTCAGGGTCAGTGCTAAAAGACTCAGGGTCAGCTTATCGCAGCGTAAAATCCGCATTAGCGGATTTTTTCTGATTTTCTGAATGAATTCCCTTTTACCCACAAGCAGTCCAGCCTGGGAACCGCCCAGCAGTTTATCACCACTGAAAGTGACCACATCAAATCCCTGGTAAATTGCATTCGCAACAACCGGTTCAGACGGTAAGCCCAGCCGATCGGTGGCTATCAGCGCGCCGCTGCCCAGATCCAGAATCACGGGAATTCCATGCTGATGAGCCAGTGCCACAATGTCAGTCTCAGCCGGTTTTGCGGTAAAGCCCCGGACCTGGTAGTTGGATGTATGGGCGATCAGGATTGCGCCGGTTTTTGAGATGATAGCGTTTTCATAATCTTTTAAATGGGTTCGGTTTGTAGTACCCACTTCGATCATTTTTGCACCGCTCTTTTGCATGACATCGGGTAGTCGAAAGGAACCGCCAATTTCAATCAGTTCCCCCCGCGAAACGATCACCTCTTTCCGATTCGCCAGACTATTCAGGGTCAGCATCACGGCAGCGGCATTATTATTGACGACGGCGGAGGATTCCGCACCGGTTAACAGACAGAGGTAATCATCGGTCAGATCCAGCCGTTCCCCCCGTTTGCCGGTCTCTATATTAAACTCCAGGTTCAAATATCCGGAGGCAATATTCATTAAATATTGAAAGACCCGCTCGCCTAATGGTGCCCGTCCCAGACCGGTATGCAGCACAACACCGGTAGCATTGACGACCCGCTTCAACGGAGTTTCAAGCATTTGTTGAATACGGTTTTTAATCTTCGGCATGATGATTTCGACGGCCTGTTTCTTTGATTTCAGACAGAGATTCGTTTTACCTATTTCCTGCCGCACCTGTTCCAATTCCTGGCGGACTATCTCCGCAAGGATGGCGGGTCTCACTGGGTTATCCGCAAAGTTATCGATCAGTTGCTGAACCGAGGGCAAATTTTTAAAGGAATTTTGAATTGAATCAGCCATTGATTTACTCATTTCAGGGATTTTAAAATTATATCAACAGACGTGTTCGATAAAACACCGACACGAATTATTTTCCAGCCATCCTCAAGCACTTTAATGATGGTTGACGCCTGGATATTACCAGTAAATCCGTTATCAATAATAATGCTAATTTTACCAGAAAAATAGTTCTGAATTTCCACCGGCGAACAGGCCGGTTTCTGGGTCGCCGGATTAATACTGGTCGTTGAAATCGGATGCGGATAATCCAACAGAAGCGCATTTAAAGCTGGCAGATTGATCACCCGGACCCCCACGATTCCGTTGTAGGTAAAGGGTGCCGGAAACTGTTCTTCGGATTTTACCGGCAGCAACAGGGTTACACAGCCGGGTAAAAGCGCACGAACCGCCGACAGTTGAAAGTCGTTCAGGTGATTAAAATCCTTTAGCATCCGCTCTGTACTGCTGTAGAGAATACTGATCGGCTTTTGACTGTCCCGGCCCTTCATCCGCTGCAATGAAGCAACCGCACCCGGATGATAAACATCCACGCCAAGTCCATAAATTGTATCCGTAGGATAGGCAATTACCTGCCCCTGCTGCAGGGTGGCATACAGTTCCGTCCTGTCGCTTGCGGTCCAATAGTCCAATGGGATAATTTTGGGTTTCATTCTTACAGCGGTTTCTAGCCAAGGGTTGCTGGAAATTTGGTTTTCCAGCGACGGTGAATCCAATAATACTGTTCGGGTTTTTGGCGAATTAAATCTTCAAAATAACGGGTATAGGCCTGGATCAAAAATACGATCTTCTCATCTTCGGACATTCCGGCTGGGGTTGCCGTGCTGAACGGATCAAAACGGATGTCGTAACGGCCCCTTGCATCCATCAGACAGCTAGCCAGCAGAACCGGACATTTTTTCCGTAATGCAAAGAGCACCGGCCCCCGAAAACTCGCTGACCACTGATCGAAAAACCGCACCCAAGAACCCTGTTTTCCGGCATTCTGATCAGCAACCATATACAGGAGTTGTTCGCCCTTTAAAAACCGGTAGGTCCTGACCGCATGACGGCGCCCTTTGGGCAGAATTTTCAGGCCGTTTTTTGTGCGCACATCGGTAATCAGACGATCAGCCAGCGGATTAGCCAGCCGCGCTGCAATAGCAGCCACAGTGTAGTGGTTCCGGGCCAGCCAGTCGGCGATCAGTTCCCAGTTCCCGAAGTGGAACAGAATAATAACCACTCCCTTTCCCTGCTGCACAGCGCTACCAAGGGAGGCATTGTCAATCCGGTGGACCATCCGCTTGAATCGCTGGTTACTCATCTGGTAATTGGAAAAAATATCAAAATAGAATCGGGTAACATAAATGTAAAACTGTTTCGCTGTTTGTCGTCGCCATTCCAGGGATTGGTCCGGATACGCCTTCGCCAGATTTTCTAACACAACTTTCTTACGATATGGAATTATATAAAAAAGAACATAGCCCAGCAGTGTTGCAATCCGCCGTCGGTACAGGTGAGACAGGCTGGGTAACAAACGGTTTAGCCAAGATAAAACACAATATTCAAAACGGTATGCAGGCGTTATTTTTGTGACACTCATGAACTAACAATCACCGTTTCACGAACATAACGGTCTATTCCGGATAGCTGCGTTTATAAACATCATGCATGGTTTCGGGACCGCTTTTCAATTTCCGGAATGCATAGTGCAGCGCTTTATTGAAACTCGCCTCGCGGTTAAATTCATGTTGATAAAATGTGTCTATCCAATAAATCAAATTATTTTTTCCGGTTTCATCCATATTTCGAAATACCTTATAGACCGGCTCGGCAATTTCGGTAACATAGCGCGGGGCCACTGATTTCAGTTTCCGGTCCTGCTTTAATTCATTGCCAATTTCATAGGTCCGATACAGATAAGCGTGGAGAAACACCTTTTTCTCTTCCGGAATGAGGGCTTTCCAGTAAATCATCTGGCCGTAAGTGGCATAATCAAAATCTTTGTTCTGACCAATGTCCTGAGCCTGACTGCCAACGATGGCCATTAGCAACAGGATACCGATACATATTTGTTTCATGATGCTATCTCCTCTTTCGATTCAGATAAACGTTCAATCTCTTCCAGAAGCCGGTCGAGTACCTGTGATTCCGGAATTTTGGCAATTATCGCCCCTTTTTTAAAGAGCAAAAAACTCTTCTTTCCGCCGGCCACACCCAGATCGGCTTCCCGGGCCTCCCCGGGTCCGTTCACGGCACAACCCATCACCGCCACGGTCAGAGGTTTTTGGATATGTTTGACCCGGCTCTCCAGCGCCGTCACAATGCCGAAAATATCCACGTCCGTCCGTCCACAAGTAGGACAGGAAATGATCGTGATACCCTTTTTGATCAGATCCAGGGACTTCAGGATTTCAAAACCCGTATGCACTTCCTGAACCGGATCCTCGGTCAATGATACCCGGATGGTATCGCCAATGCCCTCAGCAAGCAAAGTTCCGATCCCTATCGCAGATTTTATAGTGCCCTGCCAGGGTGGTCCGGCTTCGGTGACACCCAGGTGCAACGGGTAATCATATTTTTCAGCAAACAAACGGTTCGCCGCAATCATCAGCGCCACATTGCTGGCTTTTAATGCCACGATAATATCCTCAAAACCAACATCTTCACAAATCCGGATATGCCGGGCAGCGCTGGCCACCATGGCCTCAGCGGTGGGATGACCGTATTGCGCCAGGTATTCCTTTTCCAGGGAACCAGCATTTACGCCGATCCGGATGGGAATATTCGCTGATTTGGCAGCTGTTAAAACTGCCTGAATCCGATCCTTAGTTCCGATATTGCCTGGATTGATCCGGATTTTATCAGCACCGGCATCGATTGCTTTCAGAGCCAGACGGTAATCAAAATGAATATCCGCCACGAGGGGAACAGACATAATCTTTTTAATTTCCGGCAGCGCCAAGGCTGCTGCCTCATCGGAAACCGTTACCCGAATCAATTGGCAACCCGCATCTTCAAGCGCCTGAATCTGCTGCTTAATCGCCACCAGATCCGTCGTGTGAGGTGTGGTCATAGACTGCACACTGACTGGAAATCCACCCCCAATTGGTAGTTTTCCTACGCTTACAATCCTACTGATTCTACGCTTAAACTGACTCATCGGTACAAATTACAATTACCGGCTTTTCTTCACAATAAAAATTCATGCTTATTTCGTCGAGTATGGTTTATTCAAATAGCCCCTGGCGGCAATAATCGCGCTACTGCGGTTGTTCAGACTGATAGCTTTCTGGTACAGTTTAATCGCCTCCGTGCGCCGGCCCTGAAGATCGTAAACCTGACCCAGTCGCAAATATGCACTGATCAGATCATAGTCCATTTCGGAATCAAAATGATCCAAATAACTCAAGAGATGAGTCTCCGCCCGATCAAGATTACCATTTAAAAACGCCTGACTGCCTTCCAGAAGTCGCAGGCGTTGAATATACTCCTCCTGGAAGAACGGGTCCAGACCAGGCAATCGCTGATGGATTTTCTCGATATAAGCCTCGATCGCCGGATTCCCCGTCCGAATGCAGAGTTCGGCATATAAAAAGTTATAATAAGGATTATCAGGAAATTCGTTCATTAGCATATCCAGCCAGCGCCGGGCAGCGTCATAGTCGGCTTCAAAATAGAGATCAAGATACGCCAGAATGCTACGGGCTTCATAGCGACTGTAATTACCATGCAAGGCAGCCGTCTCAATCTGCTGCAGCCCCTCCTCTTTGGAACCGGAAATCTGCATGATCCATGACGCAATCTGCATAAATCCCGAAGACAGGCCAACATAATAATTGAATACTCCGAAAGCGATTGTGATATCGGGATTGTCAGGACTGCCTTTCAGGGCGGATTTAAAATTCCGAATAATACGATAACCACTGACCAGGACACCCAACCAGTCCTTTTCAGCCAGAAACACACGGGCCCGCAAACCGTTGGTCAGCCCCATATAATATTTTAAGTCCGGATTGTCGGGATCCAGCACAAGACGCTGGCGGTAATCCAGGATTAAATCCTCAATATCTTCCAGTAACTCCCGATTGCCGGCTTCATACCCGTATTTACCTTGGTTGAATATCCATTCATTAGCCAATACACCAAACGGGGCCAAAGGACGATAGGGAACAGATTGCGATACCTCCACAAACAGGCTGCAGGCACAGGCGTGCTCCATACGGTTCATGGCTTTCAGGGCCTCCTGAATCCGGGCTTCCTGATCTTCAGCCGTCTGGCCCGGAAGTGGCTGACCCATAATGATTAGGCTCCAGAAAAACAGAAGATATTTTATTATTTTTAGCATAGATTCACAGATTACTTCTAATGGACGTTTAGTAAAATGCCCCAAGTGTTCGGGGCATTTCAATTATTAGATTTCGAATGATCAAACACTTTACTCGATAAAATCGGCTTCCATAAAATCTTCCAGACGGAAGCGCCCCTCTTTTTCAAGTTCACGGGCTTTATCGACAATTGATTTCTGAGCGGCCTCAACTTTCCGGCGGGGTTGGGGACCTTCAAGCAATTCCATTTCATCTTCGAGAATAATTTGCGTCCGCTGAGGCAGAGAATTGATAAAGAGTTCCTTGATCTCTTCCGATTGTCCTTTTAAGGCATACGCTACTTCCGAAGCCTCAACGGATTTCAGTACATCAGACAGGACATCATGGGGCAGTTTGGGCAAATCGTCAAAACTGAAATAATGGCGTTTGACCTCCTGAACAATATCGGGTGCCTCTTTTTCAAGGTGTTCCAGAAACCGTTTTTCATCCTTCGGACGCATCTGGCTGAGAATACCCGCCAGATTTTCGCCACCACCACGATTGAATTCCGACGCACGCGGAATAAAGGCCGATTTCTCCTTTAACTCATTGGCAATACTGACCACACCTTCCAGGGGAATATCACCCAGTTGGCCAATCTCAGTAACGACCCGGGGCTGTATCGTCGGATCGAGAGCCTGCAAGACGGCAACCTGTCGTTCAGTGGGCAATTGGGCAATTGCCAGAGCCATTATCCGGGGAGTTTCAGTCGCGATCAGATAAATCACCTGCTCATTTGTCAGCTTGGTTAAAAACTCAAAGGGTTTCTTTGTTTCTTCAGTAGCCGGCGTAAATTTTTCCGATACAAAACTGAAATAGAACTCTTCCAGAATTTCTTTTTTTATTGTAAAGGGAATCGTGCTAATCGTACTCATCCGCTGACGAACTTTCTGAATCTGGTCTTTGGACATCCCTTTAAAGAGCTGTAGGGCCAGGTTATTGCCCAGAGATTTAAACAGGATTGCGACTTTATCCAGACCGTCGAGATTTTTAAAATCTACCATTTTTACCTTCTTCCTTAGAACTCCGATTCGCTTTCTTCGGCTTGTTTCGTTTGCCCTAACCATTCATTAATGACTCGTGATGCTGTATCCGGCTGTCCGACGCTCATCGATATTACCGATTGTTTAATACCTTTCATCTCCTCTTTCAGAGCGGATGTATCAACCGGGGCGGCCTGTACTGGTGCGGCTGGCGAAGCAACCGAAGGAGTTGTCTGTGCCGGAGCCTGAACAGTCGGTTGCGGCATCACCGGTTGTGGACGCGGCCCCATGGGTACTTTTGTCCCGTAGCCCCATTCCATCTCCTGTCGCTTCTGATGGGTGCGTCGGTTGACCATTAAAATGATTAGTAAAATTAATAGTGCCAGGGCAAACAGGGCCAGAATAATGTACAGTCCCAGATTGTCCATCCGGGCAAATCCCGGCGGTGACGTTTCCAAGGCACCCATTTCCAAATCCTGAAGCCGGCGATTGCTTTCACGCAACTGATCTTTAAGGTTGACCAATTCAGTTTCTCGCGCATTGGCTAATACCCGGGTCTGTTCCCGTTGATCTTCCGAAATTTGAGGTGCATTGAGCTGGGTCTGCAGATTAGCAATCTGTTTACGTAATTCCTGCATCCGCAGTGAATCCCGAGCCACGGCCTGGCGTTCAGTCTGTTTCTGCTGTTCAATTTTTGTTGCATGTTCAGCATTTCGCTGACGACGTTCCAGATCATCTATCTTTTCAGCAATGTTTTTCAATATAATCGCTTCCGCGGCATCCTGATCTTCCCGTTTATTGAAAGAGGCGGTCATGACGCTGATAACATCACCTCGGGCCCGGTCATAATGGGACGCAATGGAAACAACCTGACGTACATTTTCAATTATTTCAGGAGTCACCCCGTCTTCCATAATGATATTGACCTGCTGGCGTTTAACCACGGGCATCGCCATTGATGATCTCTGTACCTGTGTTGATGTCCGTTTTGGTTCCTGTCGTATCACCTGCTCGGATTCAGGCGCTGCTTCCGGAGCCGTTGTTCCTGTCTTGGCCGGCGGGCCTTCCTGAAGGGTCGGCACAGCAGCTTCCTGCTCCGACCGAACCACATCTTCGGGAGTTTCAAAACCGGGCAATGGTAATCCCAGGTCTGATGAACGGCTTTTCACTGTCTGGCCTTGAGTCTTTTTTTCAGTTGTTGCAGGTGGCGCCGGTGTCTGACGCACGCTTTCTTTCGGAGTTTCATAGACAGTTACAATCTGTTCCGGAGCAGTAAACTCTATTTCAACGGCAACATCCACCACAAATTTGATGTCATCCAGAAGTTTATCAAGGGCATCGGTGACACGTTCCCGCAGACTGTTTTCCAGCATTAATTTTTGCGAAAGATAGGACATCTGGTCTCCCTGGGCAGTCAAGAAACCAGTCCCCAATAAAATCAGGATCATTGTACTAAATAGAATTATGTTTTTTCTGCCACTATTCTTGAGCATTGGGCACACTCCTTAATTATCTCATTGTTAGAAAAAATATTTCAACACGCCGATTCGTCGCTCGTTTATCGGCTGTGGAATTAGCTTCATTAACGGTCGTACCAAGAGCTTTCGGACGCGTGTCCGAATAAGCTATCGCCTGTAATCTGTCCGACGGCACTCCCCGGGCAATGTAATATCGGACTACCTGGGCCGACCGGGCCGCCGATAGTTCCCAGTTCGAGGGATAAATTGGCGAAGAAATCGGATCGTTATCCGTATGACCTTCTATTGCAATAGGAAATACGGATTTGATCATCATTGATTCAAATTTGTTCAATAGCGGAAAAATTCTCGGATCAAGATTTGCGCTGCCGGAAGCAAAGGAAATATTGCTGGGTAAAATAATAGCAACCCCCTTCGGGCTGGTTTCAACCTCGACAACTCCTTTTAAATTTTCCTCTTCAATAACCTCAACAACCTCTTTATAGATTTCAGCCAGTGAAAACTTCTCTGTTTTCTGCTTTCCACCCAGGGCATCACCCACGGAATCGCCGAATTGTTCCAGTTTTACCGGATCAATCGTGGACATGGAAAAGAGCAGTACGAAGAAGGTCATCAGCAGCGTCATCATATCACCATAAGTCAGCAACCACGGTTCCGCTTCATCACCGGCAGCATCTTCGTGCAAACTCTTTTTCTTCCGTCTGACTTCTTCAGCCATAGATCCTTATTCCTCGGGTTTCTTCCAATCACGAGGTCTTAAGTAAGAATTCAATTTTTCCCGGACAATCAACGGATGCTTTCGGGCATGAATCAGTAATGCCCCCTCAATCAGCATTTGCTGCATTGTCGTCTGCTTTTTAATCCGGGTTTCAAATTTCTCAGCCATCGGGTTAAAAAACATATTCGCCAAAATTGTTCCGTAAAAGGTGGTAATCAAGGCTGCACCCATACCACCACCCAGAACTGACATAGGGTCATCGCCACCACTGGCCATGTCCGCCATTCCATAAAGCATCACTACCAGACCGATCAGGGTTCCGATCATACCAAAGGCCGGCGCGTATTTACCCATGGTTCTTAAAACATTGGCCTCGCTTTTTTCACGTAATATCCGGTTCTCGATACGGGTTTCGAGTATCTCTCGAATTTCATCGGGATTATAACCGTCCACAACCATCTGAAGACCATCCCGAAGGAAAAAATTCTTCACAGTGCCCAACGACTTTTCCATTTCCTGCATGCTTTTTCGGGCAATCGGGGCCAGTTCAACAATCGCTTCGACTTCGCCAGGCATGTCTATTTTCTGTTTTTTAAATACGGCCATCGTCGAGCGCAACAATCCAAACACATCCTGAAGGGAAAAACTTAGCAGCGTTGCCGCAAAAGATCCTCCAGCAACAATTAAAAAGCTGGAATAACTAACAAAAACAATGAAATTTGGAGTTAATTGATAGATTCCTAATACAATCAGACCGATTCCGGCAAAAATACCGATTAAACTCGCTATATCCATAAACTAGTCCCTTATTCCTTTTGAGTTGACCCTGCGCTTCGTAAGCGATTTTCATTCAGGGCCCTTAATATATTGCGAACATCATCGTATTCCGGGTCAATCCGAAGGGCCAGATTCCAGTTGATTGTCGCTCTGTCAATATCACCCAACTTGTAGTAAATGGAACCACGGCGAGCATACGCCAGTGCCAGATTGGAATTCAGATCAATAGCGGCTTCAACTTCCTGCAGCGCCTCACGGTAATCGCCGGCATAGAAATATCTTAACGAACGGGAGAGATGTTTCAGGGCCAGATTAATATTCTGTTCCATGGCATGTTTGGCCAATTTGGCCGAACGTACCGAATCTTCCAGCACTGCGGTTTTCTGCCGCAATTGCGCCACTTCGCTGGTCAGGTATTTAATTTCAGATTCAAATACTTTTAACGAATCTTTGAGCCGTGCAATCTCATAATCAGCCGCTTTCAAAGTTGAATCCAGCTTTGTGGCAAATTGCTCTTCCATATCCAGGATTAGCTGCGTTTCTTCATCTACCATTCCTTCTAAGCGCCGCCGCCGGGCACTCTCCGGTTTTACCCGGGGAATCCGAAAATCCAAACCAATATTCAGGCTCGGATAATCCTGAACCGAAGCCAGATTAAAGTCTTCGGCGGCAAAGTTATACAATTTAACCAGATTATTGACTCCCAGTGTCAAATTATAATCCTTAGTAAAGGGAATTCGGACACCGGCATTCACACCACCACCGTCAAATTCACCGATAAACTCAATCCCGCCCCGGTCGGCCAAAATACTGGTATGCAGCAACACTCCGGCAAACACCCCGGCGCTGGTTGCCGAATCGCTTCCAAAACCGGTCGCAAGGCCACCGGTGCCAAAACCCATATACGTATATAAGTTACTGTTTTCAAATTGTTTTTCGTTACTAATCACACCGAACAAAGACAGGGTTTTCGTGTCGATATTCAGCTGCTTGTCCCCCTGCTTCAGAACCAGATCGTGGACCCCAGCCGAAAAACTGATATCGCCGTAAACAAACAAGCGCTTTTGAAAATGCAACCCAAATTCCACCGGTGGGCTGGCACCAAGCCCTTGAATTGAAGTAATCCCAACTTTAAATGTATTTGACAAATCGGTCTCAAAAAACACACCCCGGGCAATCAGGGTATCCACAAATCCGTAGATATCCGTACTGATACCGGTTCGAAAAACATAGGGTGTTCTGTAAATACTACTCGTTGGTATTTTCATCATGTAACCCGGTTTCGTAAAAGCCACCCGGGTGATCTGCCCGGAAAGGGAAACCGTTAACATTACACATATTACAATCAGGATATAACCACGTTTTATCATTAATTCATACTCCGTTTTGGTCTCAATCCATGGTACCCAATCGCTTCAGTTCCAGATCCGCCAGTCTGGCCATTTGACCCTCTGGAAATCGTCTGAGAAGCCGTTTTAAAAAATTTGCTGCCATTTCTTTGTTGCCCAACTTTCGATAAGTTACCGCCGACAAAAAAAGTGCGTCATCCAGGTTTTCACACAGGGGATATTCTACCACTTTTTTTAAATATTCCAGCGCCAGATATTCGTCCTTCAAATGGATATAGCAATTGCCAATCCAGAAATAGGCGTCACCGATCTGCGTACCGGGCAAATCACTATCGATGCACTTGACAAAATAATCCACTGCAATCTGAAAATTCTGATTTACATAAGCATCATTGCCCTTCTGAAAAAACCGTTCACCTTCTCTTTTTGAGTAAATCACCCGTAGGTTACCCAGCGCGGCATAAGGTGACCGGAATACCTGGTTTTTAAGCCGCTGGTTTTCTACTTCCAGCGAATCAACGAACTGTTGCAATGTCTGCAGCCGCTGTTCGGTTTTATCAGTATATTGAGAAAAAGCCAAGGAGAGGGAGTCCATTTGGTTCTGTAAATGAACCAAACCTGGGTTAGCAACGCCAATGCCGTGAAGGGGGGCAGACTCCCTCGCTGGCTCAATCTTAATCCCTAAATCGTACATAAAATCTTTATTGGCTTTCCCCCGACTGCTATCGGCATTCTGAGCGGATATGGCGAGGGGAATCATAACCATAAGTGCAATTCGAATCACGTTTCCATTCAAAACTTTTCTTGAGTTGTCAAATATTGCTGCGCTTTTTCCAGTAATTCACTCTTGGGAAACTGCTTTTCCAGCTGTTTAAATGCGCCCAGCGCCAGGGACTGATGCTCCATTTTCAGGTGACTCATACCAATTTTAAACAGTGCTGCGTCAGCCTTGTTTCCATCACCCAGTGGTCCGACTTTTTTAAACGCCTCGATCGCCTGGGAATATTTTTCCTGGGAATAAAGATTTTCACCCAGCCAGTACTGGCAGTTGTCGGCCAATGGATGGCGCTGGCTCATTTTTAGTAATTTTTGAAATTTATCGACACTGGCCGGATAA
>Ga0265596_1001231_pt1 | contig 12357 bp, 13 predicted proteins | sample saktaG_FD_190143 | JGI IMG/M metagenome (GOLD analysis project Ga0265596, IMG submission 190143) | Saline water microbial communities from Sakinaw Lake, British Columbia, Canada - sak_2013_06_06_60m | ecosystem: Environmental > Aquatic > Non-marine Saline and Alkaline > Saline ...
AAAACCATTTATGGCAACTTTAATCATATTATTTAATATTTAATAATTCTACAATTTTTTGACGATTAAAACCAATAATTAATTCGCCATCGATATCAACAACTGGCACACCCATTTGTCCTGTTTTTTCAACAATCATTTTTATAGATTCCTCGTCTTGAGAAATATCAATATCTTCGAACTCAACTTTATTTTCATCTAAAAATTCCTTGACTGCTACGCAATAAGGGCAAGAAGGAGTTGAATATACTTTAATCTTCATATATTTGTTATTAATTGATTGTTTTATTTAACCAAATTAAGAAATTTTAATTACAAGAACCATCATCTGAATTTCCAGAACTATATGTTTCAGAAAAACCAGCTGTAGCTTCTTCGCTAGTCAGAATATTATCACAAAATTGAGATTGGTTTTCAAGCCCACAACAAATTAAATTTTTTACTGCTTCTGCTGTTCGGCCTCCAAAATCAAATTCACTAACTTTTTCTCCATTTAAAATTAAGGTTGGAGAACCAGTAATTTGATATGCTGCGTTTAAATCAAAGTCTTCTTGAGCATAAGCAATTCCTTTTGATTCTTCTTTTTTACAAGATTCTAATTTATCTGTATCAACCATTGCTTCTGTTAAACATTTTGCTCCTTCTCCGGCTTTTAAAAAACAAGAAAGATAAGGATAAAATTTATCTTCTTGCTCTTCTCTCAGGCATATTTGAGTAAGATTTTCTTGGGCTTCTTCTTCCCCATGCATGGAAGTTATTTTACTATCCTGGATTTGACCGATATATCTGATTTTTATATTATTTTTCAGCTCCGAAATGTTTTCTACAATGTTATTTACAATCCTTTGCATTTGGGTACCATAAGGACAATAACTCACCACAAAGGCATCCAGAATAGGTTCTTCTGCTTTCGGAATACTTTCACACGCCACCTCTCCTTTTTCTTCGGGATCTATTATTTCTATCCCTTCTGGAAAGAAAAGATTACCATCCTTTGTAGCATAACAAATAAGTTCTGAGCTTTCTATTTTAAGATTTAATTTATAGACTCCATTTTCAAAAGTTGTGGGAGCAGTTAAAGAAACTTCTGGACCACCTTCTCCTAAAATCTCTTCTCTGATATAGGTTATTGTTTTTTCTTCAACTTGTTCTGCTGTTAAAGAATCTTTTATAGCGACTTCACCTTCGGCTGTTTTTACCAAAAAAGAAAGTTGTTTTGAGAAAACACCTTGACAACCTATCACCAAACCTCCTAAAAGTCCGCTTATAAGAGTTATGATAATTATTAAACCGATTTTTATATTTACTTTTTTATCCATATTTTTGTTAATGATTTATTGGTTATTAATAATATAATTTGATGTTAACAAATTATCTCAAAATTGACAAGTTAGTAATTTATTCATTAGCTCGATGCTTTTTATTTTACCAATTTTTCCATTCTTACATTCCTTTTCAGAAAACTTTTTCACATTATCTTTCCCGTCTCCAAAAACTAAAATTGGTATCGGGTCTGAACTATGCTGTTTCAATTCACAAGGCGTGCAATGATCTCCCGTAACAACAATCAAAGTATTTTTCAAAGATAATAGAGGATTAATAAATTTATCAATTTTTTCAATAAATTCTTTTTTACCTAAGAAATTTCCGTCATGACTAAAATTATCTGTTGCTTTAATGTGTAAAAAACAAAAATCGTATTTATTAGCCAGAGCATTTTTACTGGTTTTTATTTTTTCAAGAATATTAGTATCCAAGTCACCAGTTGCTCCTTTTGATTCAATTATGTCCATTCCTAAAACTTTCCCTATTCCTCTGTATAGTCCTCCCCCACTAACACAGCAAGATTTTAATCCCCACTTTTTAAAAAATAAAGGAACCGGTTTAATTTTTCCAGCAGTTCTTAATAAAATATAGTTTGCCGGTAGCTTCCCCTGTTGAACTCTTTTTTTATTTAATTTATCTTGTTTTAAAATCTCATGGGTCTTTTTTAAAAATTTGTTTAAGATGTCCGCTGTAAATTTTGCTTCTTTAGAATTATCAAGCGCTTTTACTGTTTGAGGCAAAATACCAGTTTTATGCAAATCATTGTCCGAAATGTTTTCGGAAAGCCCTTCACCTCTCATAACCACGCATAGTCTATATTTAAGACCGGATTTAACTATGAATTTTATTCCCTCAATTTCTATGTTCTGAATTTTTCTTACAAAAGGTTCACAACTTTTAATCCGGCCCGAACGTCTATCAATAATAATCATATTCTCATCAACACTTGCTAAGTCTCCCCTCAAAGCTACATCGCCTTGCTGTATCTCCATATTAATTCCTAAAGCTTCAAAAACACCCCTCTTCATTCCCCATTTATTCAAATCATAACCAAATAAAGACATATGCGCATCTTTGGATGTAGGAAAGTCCCCATGATAAACTGGTTCTACTAAACCACAAATTCCTTGCTTTGCTAAAAAATCAAAATTAGGCGTCTGGGCCGCCTCTAAGGGAGTTTTATCTCCTAATTCTTTAATCGGCCTATCTCCCAGCCCATCAAGAATCATAAAGAGAATTTTCATAATATTTCTTCGATTCTTAATAAACGATTGTATTTGGCAATACGCTCCCCTCTGGCTGGTGCCCCTGATTTTATAAAATCTGCGGAAATACCAACTGCTAAATCAGCAATAAAATTATCACAAGTATCACCAGAACGATGAGAAACAATAATTTTCCATCCAAATTCTTTAGCTAACTTCCCGGCTTCAATTGCTTCGGTAACCGTCCCAATCTGATTCGGTTTCAAAATTATTCCATTGCATAGTTTCTGGTCTTGAGCTATTTTTATCTTTTCTGGATTGGTTACTGTTAAGTCATCAGCAATAATATTTTCAATTGGTTTTCCAATTTTCATTATCTCTGCGAATCCTTGGATATCATCTTCGGCAAAAGGATCTTCCAAAAATAAAATAGGATATTTATTTGCCATATCCTTATAAAATTCTAAAAGTTCTTTTCTATTCTTTTCTCCTTCAAGATCGTAATTATCGTTTTTATAAAATTGGGTAGCCGCACAATCTAGCCCAATCTTTATTTTTTCAGAATATCCTGCTAATTCAGATGCTTGCATTATTAGGCCCAATGCTTGTTCTGTTTTTTTTATATCAGGGGCAAACCCTCCCTCGTCTCCAAGATTAGTTGATGGTTTCCCAAACTTCTCACTTAAAATCTGTTTTAGGATTTGATAAATTCTAACTCCGATTTTAAGATTTTCTTTAAAAGTCTTTTCTTGAGGCACAATCATAAATTCTTGAATGCTTAAATCATTCCCCGCATGAGCTCCCCCATTCAAAATATTAAAACAAGGGATAGGCATTGACCAATTTTTGGTTCCTTTAATGTGTTGGAATAGCGAAAGATTTCTGGAACTTGCTCCTGCCCGGCAACAAGCCATGGAAACAGCTAAAATAGCATTAGCTCCCAGATTTGATTTGTCTTTTGTATTATCAAGTTTAATTAAAATTTCATCTATCTTTTCTTGTTCTGTTGAATTCTGTCCAATTAATTCAGGAGCAATAATTTTTTCAATATTTTCTACTGCCTTTGACGATTCTATGGCTTTGGCTTCATATCTTCCTTTGGAAGCACCAGCTGGGACGGAAGCAATAAAAACTCCTTTCTCTGTTATCACTTCTGCTTCTAGCGTAAATTCACATCTGGAATTCAAAATTTCTCTGGCTTTTATTGATTTTACTTTACTATTTTCCATAATTATTCCATCTCTTGAAGATATTTATGAGCAGATAAAGCTGCCCGAGACCCTTCTCCAGCAGCAATAATTATTTGTTTCCACTTTCCATTATTGACATCTCCAGCAGCAAAAACTCCGGGGCAAGAAGTTTCACAACTTTCAAAATCAACCTTTACCTCATCTGCTTTGTTAAATTTACAAAGCCCCTTTAAAAAGCCAGTTGCTGGTATTGAACCAATCTGTATAAAAACCCCATGGGCTGGAACTTGAAATGTTTTCCCAGTTTTTAAATCTTTATAAGTAGCTGAATGAACTGTTTTTTCACCTTCAATCTTTATCATTTCTTTGTTCAAATGAACTTGAATCCTGCTTTCTTTTTTGACTTGCTTTTGTAAAACCTCATCAGCAATTATTTTATCTGATTTTTCAAAGATAAAAACTCTCTGAGCATATTTCGCCAAATCCAATGCTGCCTCAAATCCTGAATTGCCTCCCCCGACAACAATAACCCCCTTGTCCTTATAAAAAGGGGCATCACATATTGAACAATATGAGACACCCTTTCCAATAAATTCTTTTTCACCAGGAATCTCTAAGGGACGAGGGTCTCCACCGGTAGCAATGATTATTGTTCTGGCTAAAAATTCACTTTTATTTCCTGTTCTCACTAAAAAATTTTTGTTTTGTTTCTCTACTTTTGTTATTTTTTCTCCCTGTTCAATGTCAATTTCAAACTTTTTTAAATGTTGTTCAAAATTTTTGGCTAAATCTATCCCCAAAATTTTAGGAAAACCTAAATAATTATCAATCTCATTAGTTTTTCCAACTTGTCCTAAAAAATCTTTGGTAATTAACAGTGTTTTTAGTTTTTTTCTAGCAGCATAAATACCAGCTGTAACCCCAGCTGGTCCTCCGCCAATTATAATTAAATCGTATAACATATTTATAATATTTTCTTTAAATAGTTTTTTAACATTGGGCCAAATTCTGGATGTTGCAAACAAATTTTCAAATTTGACTTCAACCAATTTGACTTATTCCCGCATTCCAACCATTCCCCTTCAATTTCATACCCATAAACAATTTTTCCATCTTCCAACATATCTTTGAATGCTTGAGCTAAAATTATCTCTCCTTTATGATTCGGATTAACTTTCTTAAGATATTCAAAAACCAGAGGTGTGATAATATATCTCCCCACAATCGCCAAATCTGAATGTATGTCTTCTTCTTTCTTTGGCTTTTCAATTATGTCTTTAATTTTATAGAGACGATTAGCAATCTTATCAATTTTCACTACTCCATAGGAAGAAAGCATATTTTGGGGAACTTTTTTTAAACAAATAATTGGTTTTTGGCATGTTTTAAAAATATTACTTAACTGCTCTAATGCCGGAACTTTAGATAGAATGATATCATCGCCGAAAAGAACTCCGCAAGCATCTTTTCCAATAATTTTTTGAGCCTTTAGAATAGCATCACCATCTCCTTTTGGATTTTGCTGTACAACACTAGAGAAAGAAATATTTTCAATTTCTTTATTAAGTTCTTTTAATGATTTTAATATATCTTTTTGATTTCGCTTTTCTAAAATATTTTCCAATTTAGAATTCTTTTTAAAATAATCTAAAATATTATTCTTGTCATTGGATAAAACAAAAACTACCCGTTCTATGCCGGATTTTTTTGCTTCTTCAACTATATAATCTATCATTGGCCTATCTGCTAATGGCAGAATAGGTTTGGGGATTGCTTTTGTCAATGGTAAAAATCTTGTGCCTAAACCAGCAACTGGAATGATCGCTTTTTTTATATTCATAGATTTTTATTTTTCTTTGGTATTTCTAAGAAAAGTAGGAACTTGCCAGTCAGAGTCATCTGTCCATTCCTCTTCTTCTTCTTTCTTTTTTTCTTTTATAAGTTCCAACCCATTTTTTCTATTAATTTTCTTTTTCTTTTGAACCTTGATTGGGATGATTGATGATTTCTCTTTTTTCTTTTGAACTTTTTTCTTTTTTAATTCTGTATTTTTATCAGGTAATATCTTTTTCTCTTTTTTTCCTTCACCAACTTGGATTAAAGTTAGTTTAATCTTATTGTTGTTTTTTAGATCTTGAGAAATTCCAAAAATTATTTTTGCTGTCTTATTAAGCTCACAGATTCCTAGACTTATTTTTTCAACTTCTTTCAAGGTTAAATCTTTTCCTCCCCTAATATTAAACAAAATCTTTTTACATTTTCCTAGATCACCTACACTTAACGGATTATTAAAAACATTTTTTATAATTTCTTCGGCCCGATTAGGCCCTTGGGCGATAGCGCTTCCAAAATGAATGGCCCTGCCTCTACCACCTAAGACAGTTTTTAAATCAGCAAAATCAATATTAATTAAACCTGGTTTTGATATTACTTCTATCAAGTCTTCTAACATTAAAATCAAAGATTTATTTAAACTGGAAAGTGCTTTTTTCAGAGGAGTTTTTTTATCAATAATTTCAAATATCTTTTCATTGGAAACAACAAATTGTCCTGATAGATTTTCTTTAATTTTTTCTATTGATTCTTCAGCGATTCTCATTTTTTTCTCTCCCTCAAACTTAAATGGTAAAGTGAAAATTCCCAAACTGATATTTTTTAACTCTTTTGTAAGTTCAGCAAAAACAGGCAATGCTCCGGACGCAAATCCTCCACCCAAAGAACCAACCAAAATAATTAGATCTTGGTCTTTTAGCATTTTAGTAATTTTTTTTCTTCCTTTCTCACCTATTTTCTGTCCCAGACTAACATCCATCCCAGTCCCTAACCCATTTGTCAGTTCCTCTCCTAATTGGATAACTTTCACCCCTCGGCCTGCTTTTTTTATAACTCTATGATCGCTATCAACCACAACAAAACTGGCGTTACTTATGCTTCTGGCAATTTCAGAAACAATAGAACTACCTCCTCCGCCAATGCCAATAACTTTAATCTTAATTCGGCGAGGCCTAAATAAGACTTTTTTTATCTTTGGCTTAGATTTAATTTTTGGTTTTATTTTCTTTTTTAAAACCATTTTATTTCACTAATTAGAATAATTTTATCCTTATTGTCTCAATGAAATTTCCAGTCTTGCATCTAAAGCATTAGCTATTTTCTGAATAAACGAAAAACTTGGATTATATGTGCCTGATTCAAAACGAGAAACTGCTGATTGTTTTGTCCCAATTTTTTTAGCAAGTTCTTTTTGGGTCAAACCGTTTTCAATTCTTCTTTCTATAATCATCTTAATCAAATCAAACTCAGGAATAAGATCTTTATATGCTTGTCTAACTTCTTTATCTTTCAATAATTGTTTTTTAAATTCTTTATAACTTTTTGTTTTCATATATTATTATATATAACATATATGTTATATGGTGTCAATATCTTTCAATTTCTGAATAGCAATACGAATATCTTTTTTAGGAATCTTCTGTGATTTTTTTCTGAAGCCATGCAAGAGAAAAATCTTACATTTATGAAAAGTATAAAATATTCTAATTTCTTGCTTACCGTGTATTCGTAATTCAAATAAATCAGGGGAAACTTTTTTAGTGTGCGGAAAATATAATTTATTACCAAATTTTTCAAGTAGACCAATACTATGTAACACTCTTGCAACAGTTGATTTCTCTAGAGAACCAATAAATTTTCCTAAAGAACTGTTTATAAAGCGTACTTCCATAATATAATTATTTATGATCGCTCTTAAACAGGGTAGGGTTTTTATTCTTCTATCGCCTCCTCTGTTCCAGGCTCTATCTCTGCTTCTGGAATAGATCCCCCTGAAACTTGATCTATCATATCTTGAATCTCTTGGTTCCCAGGATTAAGTTCTAAAACTTTTTTGAACATTTCTAATGCCTTTGGGTTATTTCCTTTCTTTTGATAAGCAAGTCCTAAAGAATAAATTGAATTGGAATGATTTGGGAAAAGTTGCATTGCTATTTCAAACTGTTCAATCGCTTTATCATATTGTTCTTGATTGTAATATAGTCGTCCAAATTGGAAACGAGCATCAACCGAAGATGGAACCTTGACTATTAATTCTTCCATAAGTTTTATGGCTTCTTCTGTCTTTCCTTCATTCTCTTCTAGAATACTTAAAGAGACAGCAGCATCAACATAATCACTCTTAACCTCTAATGCTCTAGCAAATAACTCTTTCGCTTTTTCTAAGTCTCCCTCCTCTCCTACATAAAACTTTGCTAATTCACTTATTAGAATAGGATTCTTTGGTTCTAATTCAATTGCTTGCTCTAGAATTGTAATCCCCCATTCAGACGCTCCTTCTGCTAAACCACGGATATCACGATAAACAAACCCTAATGTCTCCTGCGCAGTTACTCTGTTGGGACTAAGTTCTACTGCCCTTTTCCCTTCGGCAACTGCCAAGGCTACTATGTTTGCTAGGCGTTGATTATCAGGTTCTGATTTCTGTGCTTCTGCTACAAGCTCACCTAAATAAACTCTAGCTAAAATAATATGATAAACTGTTCGGGAATCGGCAAGTTGTCCTGCTTTTTGCAAAGAATTTACTTCTTCCAATGTCAATTTGATCTCCGTTGGGTTTACCAAGTAGTCACGGTAATAAACATCGGCTACATAAAGCTTACCCATTGTAAAGTAAAAGAATAAAAATCCAAACAATATGGCCCAAAAAACAACTGTACATATTAATCCGATTTCTGGAAAATCCTTAAAGCTGAATGTTGTTTCTTTCACAACTTTTTTCCAGCTTACTACCCCCATGGCCAAAAAGAACCAAAATACAAAAGCCAGAGTTGTGTCTTGATAATAAAAGAATTGACCAACCAATAATGCAATAAACCCTAATAATATAGAAAGGGTAAATAAAGAATTATGAGATGAAGCATCTTTCCCATTAACAATCATAAATGACACCAATAAAAACATTCCTATTAATAACAAATAACTTAGAACTCCCAAAATACCAGTTGTCCCTAATAATTCAGCCATATGAGTTACTGGTTTATCAAATCTTATCTGCCAAACAACAGAATCTAAAAAGCTCGCTGGTTTAAATTTATTAAACAAATAACTGTAATTACCAAGACCGGAACCAACAAGAGGACTTTCTTTCACTCCTTCAAAGGCAATACTCCAACTTACTTTTTGAGAAGGTAAGATCTCTGAAGGTAAATTATTTACTACACTGTTGGCCGGAAAAAGACCTTGTAAAGGACTAAAGAAAAGAAAGATAATAGCGATCAAAAGAAATAAAATTGGTAAACTAAGATGGCTAACATCTTCTTTAAACAATCTTTTTCTAAAAGAGAAAACTAAAAATGCCAGCAAAGATAAACACATAACCAACCAAGCTGGCCAGAAATTAATAACTAGCAATAATCCTAATATACTGAAAATTAAAATATAATTAAAAATCGTTTGCTTTTTTTCTTTTTTCTTTTCTACTACTCCGAGAGCTCCAGCTCTCATAGAAGCTAGCCCTTTGAAAGCCAAGTAAACTAATAGGAATACCGTTGCTATACTTAAAAACATTCCTAAAATTTCAGTTGAACCACTGATAGGATTAAATCCTTGAAAAACCATAACTTGGGGCAAGGCTAAACTTTCATTGATTGATACTAAGTAATTACTTATCTTTGTCCAGAATCCAAATAATGAAAAATAAGTCATTAAAACTACAAAAGATGCTGACCAAATAAATGCTTTGATTAAAGAAGAGTGGCTAACTTTATCACTTGATCCTTCTGTTTTATCTTCAGGTTTTATTTCAACATTATTGGTTATTAAAAAATAAAAACCACCCAATGATAATATCCCGATCAAACTTGGCCAAAATCTCCCATAATAACCAAATAAACTTGTAATTTTATCTTGGGAAAAAACAGTTGCCAAAATCATTACGCCTAAGTATGCTAAAACAAATAAATCCAGAGGTGTTCTTCTAAAAACTATTTTCTTGTCTTGAAACACCATCTTCCCCAACCAAGCTAAAAGGCCAACACTAATTAAGAAAAATAATAGATAACCTTTATTAAACTCAAACGCTTCCACACTGGAAGAGAGAAAAAATAAAGGCATTAAAAACACGAGCGCACACAAACAAAGCTTAACAATTTTTTTGAACATATGTTTTTGTTATGTTATTTTATTATTTATTTAATTGATTTATTATAATTGATTATTAATAAATTATCAATATCATTTCTATAATTAAATTCATCTAGATACCGTCTCAGATACAAACATTTTGCACTCTTAATTTAAACGCTTGACAAAGGATCTTAAAAAATTATAATTAAACTAGATTAAATTAGAACTTATGCTTGAAGATAAAGATATCCAAAAAATGAAAGATGTGTTTCCGACCAAGGAGGACTTGGAACTGACTTTTTCCCAACATACTACTAAGGTAATGGAGATTTTTGCGACCAAGGAAGATTTGAAAGAGGCCGTAAAGAACCTTTCTACCAAAGAAGATTTTAATAAATTATTAACTGCTGTTGATTCTTATGCTAAAAAGGCTGATACCTATTTTCAGGAAATGGTAATGCTTAGTCATAAAGTAGATAGGAATGAAAAGTGGATTCAACAATTGGCTGACAAACTTGGAATAAAACTGGAATATTAATTTATTCTAATTTTTGTTTTCTACTAACGGCTTTGAAAAGAGCTGTTTTTTATTTTTCATCCCGGTCCTGTTTATCAAATTTCTCCCAGGCTTTATAAAGATGGAAAATCTTGCGTCTATTATAAAAATACTTTTTAATTAACTCTTCTATTAATACTCTCTCAAATTTATTGCCGTAGATATCTCTTATTTCTTCCAGATAAACTACCATCCTATTAGATGCTGCCATGGCTCTATTCAAAAGTTCTAATCCTGTTATTTTTGCATCAAACCTGGCCGAATGCGCTTCGGAAATTAAAATAGGAATCATTAAAGAACATTCAATCATTTTATCTTTCAAGGGGTAATCAAATTCTTTTAACACTGGCAAAATATCTTTGGTCACCATTACTCCTCCCTCTAATGCTTTTTGATAAACCTCTAAATCCCTAAAAGAACGGATTGGTTTTTTAGGACGGAAGTTTGTTTTTTTATATGTATATGCCATATTATATAAAAATTAATTTGCTCTTGACAAGGTCTTTTGCCCCGCTATATTTAAGATAATAACGCTACCCCGAGATAAAAACTCGGGGTTATCTAATTTTTAAAAACGCTTTTTCGGTCCAGTTGCAAATCCCCTTGCATCCTATTCTGGGTTCTGGTATGGGATTATCAATTATTTCCCGCGCCCTGCTAAGAAGTTCTGGAATCATTCCCGTGTCCAAGGGAACGTCTAATTCATAGATGCTAAAACTTAATTTAAAATTATCATAACTGTCCAGTTGTTCATTCGGCTGACAATAAATTAGAGATAATTTGCTAACTGGTTCAAACCCATATTCTTTAGCTAAATAAGCGTAAGCGTTTAACTGCACTTTATACATTGGAAATAATTCATCTTGCCTCCCTGTATATTTTGCTGTTTTATAATCTACAATATGATATGTTCCATCTTCAAGTTTGAAAATATCATCCGGCTTGCCAACTAATATCCATCCTCTATCTTTTATTGGAAGTTTAAAGTAAATATCACTTTCTTCAACCTCCACAGCTCCCGGGACAGACAGCCAAGACGGAAATGTTTTGTTTTCTGAAAAACATCCATGAACATTTCTTTTGGTTAATGCGTCAAGTGTGCTAAATATGCCAGGGAATATACTAGGAGAACTTCCTAGGTGTCTTTCCATCCAGAAACATCTAGGACAGAAATCCAACATATCTAGTTTGCCCAGATCTTTAGCGCTTATAACTTTTGTTTTGTCTTGTTTCATAGGATTTATTTCTTTTCTCCTAATATGCCTAACGACCTTTGGTTTCTCGGCACTCTTGCCTGCCTTTGCCTAAGTTTATAAACAACATGCAAGGGAAAAAATTCAAAATAGTTTTTTTCATCAAACCAAGCACACTTGAAATCAAACAAACGCAGTCCAGTTAATCTACTCATGGCCAAAGCATATAATGTTAGTTGTTCAATCGGTCTTTCTTTGGCTGCATTTGGTTTGTAGTCCAAAATATGAACTGCTCCATTTCTTAATTGAATTAAATCAATATGACCGGTAAGAACTTTTTCTATTTTAATTGGTATTTGAAAATCCAGTTGGCTTTCCATATGCTCAATATCTTCCGGCAGAAGATAAACCGGGACTTCTGTCGCCACGGTTACGGAATCATTGCAAAGCATAAACTGCTGTAATGCTTCATGCCTTAATTTATTATCCCCTACCGCCTGCAATACCAAATTAGCGATTCTATTCGCAAAATTCGTTTTCTCTCTTATCAAAACCTTGTCTAAATTGAATTTAACTTTAACTTCCGAACTCCTTTGTCCCTCTTGAAAAAGATAATGAGGGCATTCGGCGTAAACTGATTGCAAAAATTCGCGCAAAGGCCAGAAATGCTTGTTCTTTATATCTTCCTGCAGAAGCAAAGCCAATTTTGCCTGATGAATTCTAAACTTATAAATCTGGCGATGATATAGGTTTATCCCCTGGAGGAT
>Ga0265596_1001232_pt1 | contig 12352 bp, 15 predicted proteins | sample saktaG_FD_190143 | JGI IMG/M metagenome (GOLD analysis project Ga0265596, IMG submission 190143) | Saline water microbial communities from Sakinaw Lake, British Columbia, Canada - sak_2013_06_06_60m | ecosystem: Environmental > Aquatic > Non-marine Saline and Alkaline > Saline ...
TACAGAACTTTTAACTTCCGCCTCTCCAACAGAAGCATTATATTTAATAAGAACAGTAATAGGAGATTTAAGAATTGGGGTTCAAGAATCTACAATTAAATATGGGCTTCTCAAAGCATTTTTTAAAAATAATAAAGAATATGAAGATAAAATACAAAGAGCAATAGATAATTCAAATGACTTAGCAGTTGTATTTCAAATAGCTATAAAAGGGAAAATCAAAGAATTAGAAGAAATACATCTTGAAGTTGGGAAACCTATAAAAGCCATGCTTGCTCAAAAAGCAAAAAATATTGATGATGCTTTTAAAAAACTTGGGAAACCAATGGCAATTGAGTATAAATATGATGGATTTAGATTATTAATACATAAATCGAATAATAAAGTTACTCTTTTTACAAGAAGTTTGGAAAATGTAACTAAACAATTTCCAGAAGTAGAAGAATATATTAAAAAATTCATAAAAGGAAATTCTTTTATTCTAGATTCAGAAGCAGTAGGATATGATAAGAAAACAAAACAATATAGTGATTTTCAAAAGATTTCGCAAAGAATTAGAAGAAAATATCATATTGACAAATTACAAAAAAATCTTCCAGTTGAAATAAATGTTTTTGATATTTTATATTACAATGGAAAATCACAAATAGATTTTTCTTTCAAAAAAAGAAGAAAATTAATTGAGAAGATTGTAATTAATCATCCTTATAAGTTAATTTCTTCAAAACATAAAATAACCTCAAGTAATAAAGAAGTTGAAGAATTTTATAAAAAAGCCCTAAAAGACAATCAAGAAGGAATTATGATGAAGAGTCTAGAAGCAGAATATAAACCAGGAAGAAGAGTAGGACATATGTTAAAACTTAAACCAGAAGAAAATGAATTAGATTTAGTTATTACTGGGGGAGAATGGGGAGCAGGAAAAAGAGCAGGTTGGATTTCTTCATTTATTCTCTCATGTAAAAAAGGAAATAAATATCTAGAAATTGGAAAGGTTGGAACAGGCATCTTAGAAAAAGAAACAGAAGATAATAAAATAACTTTTGAAAGTCTAACAAAATTATTAAGGCCTTTAATCACAGAAGAAAAAGGTAAAAAGATTAAAATAAAACCACAGGTTGTAGTAACAGTAACATATCAAGATGTTCAACGTTCTCCAAATTATGAATCTAAATGGGCATTAAGATTTCCAAGAATGACCCTTTTAAGAGAAGATAAACCTCTTTCAGAAATTGCAACTCTTGAAGAAATAGAAGAAGATTTTAAGCATTCCAAGCATGAAAATTATAGATATGGTTAAAAATTTAAACTCCAACCCCCTTAATTTTCCATGAAAAAATCCCCTTTTATGCAAAATTACCTTTCCCTTGTAATAAAGTTAGTTCTTGTATTATCTATCCTTAATTCAGTTTATAACGAATCTTGGCATATAATGTCTACAAATATTTTCTTATTAATCTTAATGTTTCTTCCACAAATTGTAAAAAAGTATGAGATTGAAATCCCAACAACCTTTGAATGGGCATTATTCTTCTTTGTAATCCTTACATTGTTTTTAGGAAAAGCCGGAGGAATAGTAGCTCCAATAGTTTTTGGTATAGCCGTAGCATTTATTGGTTTATTGATTTTAGCCATCTTATACTCAAGCAACCAGATAAAAAAGAATTATTTTCTAATAACTCTCTTTTCCTTTAATTTTGCTGTTGCTTTTGGAGCAGTATTAGAACTTTTAAAATTCTTTTTAAAGACTCTTGCAGGACATACAATATCAGGAGAATTATATATCTACACTATGAGAAACCTCTTATTTGTAATAATTGGTGCAGCAATAGCAGCAATTATAGGTTTAATTTATATGAAGGGATACATAGGAATAAGAAAAGTTGCCAAAGCTTTCCTAAAATTAAATCCAAAATTCTTAAGAAAAACAGACGAAGAAGAAATCTCTGAATTTCTTTCAGAAGGAGAAGATGAAAAGTTAGAATTTAAATCAACTTTAAGAACAAATCTCTATACAAAAGAATTTGATAAAAAAATTGAATATTCTGTTCTAAAGACGATTGTTGCCTTTTTAAATTCAAATGGGGGAAATCTTCTTATTGGAATCTCAAATAAAGGAGAAATTTTAGGCATTGATACAGACAAATTTGAAGACAATGATAAGTTTAATTTACATTTAACAAATATAATAAAGGAGAAAATAGGGAAAAAACACTTGCATTTGATTAACTTCCAAATATTGCATATTAAAGATAAAGCAATTATGAAAGTTACTTGCAAAAAAGCTAGTAAAGAAGTATTTCTAAAACCAACTCCACGAGAAGAAGAATTTTATACGCGAGTTGGCCCTTCAAATAGTCAACTTGTAGGTAGTGAATTAATAGAATATGTAGATAAAAGGTTTAAAAAGAAAAAATAGTTATCGACGAAGCCTTTATAAATGAATTTTCCTAATATTTTACTAGTATAACATGGTAAAATCGGCAAGCAATTACAAGATTCAAAACATAGTTGCAACAACTTCTCTAGAAAAACCTATTCCTTTAACAAAATTAGCAAGAACACAACCAAACACAGAGTATAATCCAGAAACATTTCCTGGTTTAGTTTTAAGAGTAAAAGAACCAAAATCAGCTGTTTTAGTATTCTCATCTGGAAATTTGGTATGCACAGGTACAAAATCGGTTTCTCAAGTTAGAGAGGTTATCCAAGCTGTTATAAAGCAATTAAAAAAAATTAATGTAAATATAACTACAGTTCCAAAGATCACGGTTCAGAATATTGTTGCTTCTGGAACTATTGATTTAAAACTTAATCTTAATTTTTTAGCACTAGAAATGGAAAACACAGAGTATGAACCAGAACAATTTCCAGGATTAGTATATAAATTAATCGAACCAAACGCCACTTTCTTACTTTTTAGTAATGGAAAATTAGTTTGTACAGGTACAAAAAACAAGCAACAACTTGAAGACAGCATGACCCAATTATTGAAGAATGTTAAAGCAGCTCTAAAGAATTATAAGAAGTAATTCACTACCCCAAAATAATACTTTAATTTTAAAACTACTTTATAATCTATATAAATCTATAAAAACTCAAGCTCTATTTTCTAGTATGGTCGAAGAGATTGAGATGCCTGAAGACACTGGTAAAGAAGAGAAACCAAAAAAAGAGGAATCCTTAATAGAAGCAAAGAATTTCTTTGAGTTTCATAAGAAAGAACTAGGAGAATCTATTAGAAAAGGGAATAATGTTGTACATCTTGATTTTATTAAATTAACAGAATTTTCTAACAAATTATCAGATGAAATCCTCTCAGATCCAGAAGAATCCTTACGTTTATTTGAACTAGCTATTGAAGAACTAGGTTTAGTCAAAGATGCAAGAATAAGATTAATAAATCTTCCAAAAACTCAAGAAATAAAAGTAAGAAATATTCGGTCAAAACATTTAAATGAATTGATTATTATTGAAGGGATAATTAGGCAAGCTTCTGATGTAAGACCCCAAGTTGTAAATGCTAAATTTGAATGCCCTAGTTGTGGAACAGTTATAGGGGTTTTACAAATAGAAAAGAAGTTTAGAGAACCAACAAGATGTTCATGTGGAAGAAAAGGAGGATTTAGATTAATAAGTAAAGAAATGGTTGACACCCAAAGATTAGTTATTGAGGAATCTCCAGAATCATTGTCAGGGGGAGAACAACCAAAGAGAATAAATGTTTTCTTAAAAGAAGATTTAGTTGAACCAAAAATGGAAGAAAAAACAACTCCTGGAAGTAGAGTTAAAATTATTGGTGTCCTAAAAGAAGTTCCTGTTCCCCTAGCATCTGGAGGTCTATCGACAAGATTTGAATTAGCTATTGAGGTAAACAACATAATCCCATTAGAAGAAACTTTTGAAGAATTAGATATAAATGATGAAGATGAAACACAAATATTAGAACTTGCTCAAGACCCAAGAATCTTTGAAAAACTCGCAAGAAGTATTACTCCAAGTGTTTGGGGTTATGAAGAAATAAAAAAATCATTAGTTCTTCAATTATTTGGAGGTGTAAAAAAAGTGCATGCAGATGGCCAAACAAGTAGAGGAGACATTCATATTTTATTAATTGGAGACCCAGGAGTTGCAAAGTCAGTAACATTAGGATTTATGGCTAAAATCTCTCCAAAAGGAAGATATGTGGTTGGAAAATCAGCATCTGGTGCAGGATTAACTGCAACAGTTGTTAGAGATGAATATTTAAGAGGTTGGAGTTTGGAAGCAGGTGCAATGGTATTATCTAACAAGGGACTAGTATGTATAGATGAATTAGAGAAAATGGACCCTCAAGATAGAAGTGCTATGCACGAGGCAATGGAACAACAAACAGTTACAATTAGTAAAGCTAATGTCCAAGCCACCCTTCGTGCAGAAACATCTGTATTAGCAGCTGCAAATCCCAAATTCGGAAGATTCGACCCATATCAAGCAATAGCTCAACAAATTGATATTCCTCCTACATTAATTAATAGATTTGATGTTATATTCACATTAAGAGATATTCCTGATAAGATAAAAGATGAGAAAATTGCAAGCCACGTCTTATTAGAGCATAGAAAAGAAGGTGAAGATATGTTAATTCCTAAAGATATATTTAGAAAATATGTTGCTTATGCTAAACAAAGAATAAAACCTTTATTAACTGATGAAGCAGTAGAAGAACTTAAAAACTTCTATGTTGAATTAAGAAACAGACCTGTTTCTTCTGAAAGTGCAATGAGACCAATTCCAATCTCTGCAAGACAATTACAAGCTTTAATTCGTATGTCAGAGGCATCTGCAAAAATAAGGCTTAGTAAAACAGTTACAAAAGATGATGCAAAAGTAGCAATTGAATTAATGAAATATTATTTAATGCAAGTTGGTTATGATTATGAATCTAAAACATTTGATATTGACAAAATTTATACAGGGATGACAACTTCAACAAGAAATAAAGTATTAATAGTTAGAGAAGCAATAACTAGGCTTAAAGAGAGACTAGGGGAATTAATTCCAATAGAAGAAATAGAAAAAGAATTAGAAGATAAATTATCAAAAGATGAGGTTGAATATTCAATAAATGAGTTGATAAAGAACAGTGTAATCTATCAACCAAGACAAGGTTATGTTCAAAAATTATAACAAAACTTTATAAATCTCTCAAAGTTTTGTAAGTTAATCTCTCAGCTGCTTCGTGGAAAGTAGCAGAGAGGTTTTTTATTAAAAAAATGGCAGACGAACAATTCAAAAGAAACATAGCATTCAAACTAAGAATAGGAGACATTTTAATGGGAAAACCTGTTTTAGACGGAGAAAGATTTTCCTTTCTTGAATTAGGAGATAAAAAAATAGTCAGGGTGAATGTAATTGGGAATATTATTGAAAAATTTGATAGTGAAGGGGAAAAGAGATTCTCTGTTTTAACTTTGGATGATGGTTCTGGACAACTAAAACTTAGAGTTTTTGCAGACGATGTTGAGAAGTTCAAAGACATAACCCAAGGACAAACAGTTTTAGTAATTGGGTTGTTAAGATCTTTTAATAATGAAATATATCTTAATCCTGAGATTATGAAGGAACAAGATGCAAAATACCTTTTAATAAGGAAATTAGAAACAGACAAAAATAAGATTCAAGCAGAACCAATTCCAAGAGATCAGATAATTGCTGTAAAAGATAAAATACTTGGAGCAATAAAAAGTGCAGAAGAAGAAGGTGGAATAGAAATAGAAAAGATAATTCTGAGTTTAAAAGATATCTCGCCTATAATAATTAATCAAGAAATACAAAAATTCTTAGAAGAAGGAATTGTATTTGAACCAAGACCAGGAAAAGTAAGATATTTAGGATAATCTTAAAAACCCTTTATTCTACTCATAAACATGACAGATTATGAAAAATTATTAGAAGAAGCACATAAGAAAATAAAAAAAGTAGGTATTAATGGGGACAGATTTGAGATTCCAAAGATAGAAGGCCACTTTGAAGGGAAAAAAACACTTTTAACTAATTTTCTGCAAATCGCCTCACATATTAGAAGAAAACCAGAACATTTTCAAAAATTTATTTTAAAAGAACTTGCAACTTCTGGGCATGTTGAGGGAGAGAGGCTTGTTTTAAATAATAAAATCCCAAGTGCAAAGATAAATTCTAAGATAGAAGACTATGTTAAAGAGTTTGTATTGTGCAAAGAATGCAAAAAACCAGATACAGAAATAGTTAAGGAAGGTAGATTAACATTTATTCATTGCCTTGCCTGTGGAGCCAAACATTCTGTAAGAGGCAAAATCTAGTTTGGTTACACCACAAAGTTGGAGCCAAACATTCTGTAAGAGACAAAATATAGAAAATCCCTTAGTCAGAAGGTTTAAAAAACAAAAGCTCTTTAAAAAAAGAAGTAAATGGAGGCTAAAACAAATGGTAAAAGGATATTGTGTAAAGTGTAAGAAAAAAGGACAAGACATGAAAGATGCTGCAATAAATCAAACTGCGAGAGGGGGATTTATGGCAAAAGGAAAGTGCGCTGAATGTGGATGTAATATGTGTGCTATGATGTCTAAAGATAATGCAGAAAAAGCTATTGCAAGTGGCGAAGCTAAGAAAGCATTTTAATAAGATTTTTTATTTTTTATTTTTTATTTAATCAAACTTGACTTAAACTTAAAAAAGAGTTAAAATCAAGAAACTAACAGGAGTCTTACAATGATAGTGAATATAATCAAAACTTATAGGGATGTTGTTGCTATTTGTGATTCTGAGCTTCTAGGAAAAAGATTTGAAGAAGGGAAATTTCAATTAGATGTCAAGGAATCTTTCTTTAAAGGAAATGAAACAGACGAAGAAAAAACAATAGAAATTATGAAAGATCTGGCAAAAGAAGATGCCACATTTAATATTATTGGAAAACAATCTACTAATGCTGCATTAAAAGCAGGAATAATAAAACAAGAAGGAATAGGAAGGATTGCTAATATTCCCTTTGCATTGATTTTAATTTAATAATTCTCTTGTAAGATTTATAAAGCTCTCTAAGCTTTCTTTAAAATGGCATATTATAAACCAAGAAAAGGAAATCAAGAAGAACCAAAAATACAAAGAGCAAGACTCCCAAAAGGAAAAGAAGTAATTGGAATTATAGATCAAAGATATGGGGGAAATAAAATGAATGTTAATTGTCTGGATGGTAAAAATAGAAATTGTAGAGTTCCTGGAAGATTAAAAAGAAAATTATGGTTAAGACCAAATGATGTAGTAATAATTGAGCCATGGGAATTAGATGATGCAAAAGGAGATGTAATATTCAAATACAGGCCAAATCAAATTGCTTGGCTTAAACAAAATAACTATCTAGAAACAGAAAAAACTGAATTTTAAACTTTATCTTCTAATCTTTTATCCATTTGTTCTCTTGTTTCAGGATTTAAATGAACAAAATCAACTAATCCAAGATAATATCTTTTGGCAGTATCTGAAACAGATTCATCAGGATGCTTATACCCTATTATTTCTAAAGCGTGCATTAAATGAGTAAAATAATGCATTGTACAATACCCCATGTCCAATTTTAAATCTTCAATCTCAGGGAGGGTTCTATCTTTCATATATTCTGAAGAGGGATCTGCATTATTTTGAATTACATCTCTTAACCACCTATTAATCTTTTTTACTGCAACAGGCCTAGATAAATCAGGACCTCTTAAAGCAGATAAAATAACACTTTGTTGTTTCCAAGGAATTTTTACCATCCAATCTTTCAAAACAAAACCTTCAACCATAATCAAACTTAAAGCATATCCTTTATAAGGATTATTGTAACCAAAAATTTATAATATATCCTTATCTTTGTTAGAACATGAAAACAATCCTATCTGAAAAAGCTCCAAGAATTCTAAAAAACAAGAAAAGACTGGAAAAGAAATTAAACATAGTAATTTCAAACAGAGGAAAAGAAATTCAAATAGCAGGGGAACCAGAAGATGAATATATTGCTGAAAAAGTAATTGATGCCTTAAACTTTGGATTTCCTTTTTCAGTTGCAATTTCTATTAAAGAAGAAGATTTGGAATTCGAAGTATTAAATATCAAAGACCATACAACACGAAAAGACTTAGAAAGAGTAAGAGCAAGGATTATTGGAAAAGGAGGAAAAACTCTACAAACCCTAAATCAATTAACAAAGTGTAATTTTGAATTAAAAGATAATCAAATGGGAATAGTTGGTTCTCCAGAACTTATTGAAAATGCACAAGAATCAGTGATTTCAATTATCAAAGGCTCAAAACAATCAAATGTTTATAGCCATCTAGAAAAAAATCAACCAAAACCTGTTTTAGATTTAGGTTTAAAAGATTAAAGATAAATTGTCTTTCAAAATCCCAAAACATTTATATAGTAAATACAAGATTTTAGATAATAACTTATTAATAGATATTAATAATTTGACCTCGTAGCTCAGTTGGTTAGAGCGGGCGGCTGTTAACCGTCAGGTCGTAGGTTCGAGTCCTACCGGGGTCGTTTTAATCTAAGATAAATAAAAAACCTTAAATTTATATATCTCTCTTTCTAAATTTAATTATGGAACTCGACAAATCAATTAGAAATAGAAGAAGTGTTAAAAAGTTCAAGAACAATAAACCAGATTGGAGAGACATCTTAGATTGCATTGATAGTATGCGTTATGTCCCAATGGCAGGAGATAATTTCACTTTAAAATTTGTTTTAGTTGATGATAAAGAAAAAATAGAAAAACTTGCTGAAGCAGCACAACAAGATTTTATTACACAAACACAATATGTCTTAGTAGTTTGTTCAAACCCTTCTAGAACAATAAATTCATATGGAAAAAGAGGAGAAATGTATTGCAAACAACAAGCAGGAGCAGCTATTCAAACCTTTTTATTAAAAATAACAGATGCAGGATTAGCAACTTGTTGGATTGGACATTTCATAGAGGAGCAAGTTAAAAGAATATTAAGAATACCTGAAAACATAAATGTTGAAGCAATGTTACCTATAGGATATGAATTTAAAAAACCAGTAACAAGAAAAATAAAATCAGACTTAGACAATTCTTTATATTTTAATACTTACAAAAACACCCAAATGAAAGAAGTTAGAAAGATAGATGGTAACAAAATTGGAAAACCAGAATATAAAAAATAATTCTAAATTGCTGGTTTGACAGATGTTTTAGGAGCAATCTTTTGTGTTGTTTTTGAATTTGTCATTTGAGAAATTGGACTTGAATCCTTAGTTGACTTTAAAGGATGTACTGCAAGAGGATTCTTAGAATTCTTAACAGATGTTAGAGATTTTATTGTATTCGCAGGTTTTGTAGAGATTGATTTTACTGTTTTATCTACAGAGGTTGTTGATTCTGTTAAATCAATATCTAACTCTAATCCTTTAATTATCTTTAATATTAAATTAATTATAAGTGCTACAATTAATCCTAGTAGGAAATAAAGAATACCTCCTATTAAAGGTGAAAGAAGAAGATACATCCATCCTGCAATTTTATTATATATTGTCTCTGCTAAACCGCTTCCTGCTGAAACCCCTACAAAACTAGTTAGAACAAACATAATTATCCCAAATAAAAGGCCCATAAAAACACCAAACAAACCTAAAAAACAAGCTAGATTCATTACCTTAAACCTTTGTATTTTTGCCATATTTACCTCTCTTTATTAAATAATTAAATAAATAACAATATAAAAACTTTACTAAAAACTTGCCTTTCCTTCCCCCAAAAGAAAAGGCAAGAATAAAAAATTTATCTTAAAACTTCTATACCTAAATCAGACATTTCCCTTGACACAGGAAGAGATTGTTCTTCACGATTTCTTCCAAGCACATATGGAGATGAAACTCCTGTCATAATAGTTATTACTCTAACTTTCCCAGTAAACTCTTTACTAATTCTAGCTCCAATAATAACCTGTGCTTCTGGATTCAAATTCTCAGAAACTGCTCTTCCTATTGTATCAAACTCTTCTAATTTTAAGTCAGGTCCACAAGTAACATGAATTAAAGCTCCGCTAGCACCTCGATAATCCACGTCAAGTAGAGGATGTGTAAGGGCTTGCTTTACTGCTTCCATAACTTTATCTTGCGTATCTGCTTCTCCAATACCAATAACTGAAACACCACCATTTTTCATAATTGACGAAACATCTGCATAATCCAAGTTAATTAAACTCGGAAGTGTAATTGTTTCAACAATTCCTTTAACCATAGTGCTCACAAGTTCGTTTGCAACTGCAAAAGCCTGCTCAATAGGTAATTGTCCTGCAATATCAACAAGTCTATTATTGTCAAGAACTATGCATGTATCTGTTACATCTCTAAGTTCTTGCAAACCAAATTCAGCCTTGTCAATTCTTGCTTTTTCTGATTCAAAAGGCATAGTTACTACTCCAATAACAACTGCTCCAGTTTCTTTAGCAAGTTGAGCTATTACAGGCGTTGCGCCTGTTCCTGTTCCACCGCCTTCTCCTGCGATGACAAAAACCATATCTGCTCCACCTACCATCTTCTTGATATCAACTATTGCTTCTTTTGCAGCTTCTCTACCCCGTTGGGGTTTTCCACCACACCCTAATCCACGAGTCAACTCTTTACCAATCAAAACTTTCTCATCTGCTTTTGTAACACTTAAGTGTAAAGCATCTGTATTTGCCGCGTAGATTGAAGCACCATTAATACCTTTATTAAAGAGCCATGTTACTGCATTACAACCCATACCACCAACTCCAACTACCTTAATATTTGCTTTTCCAGCTCTAAGTTCGTCAAAGTTAATACTGTGAGTCTCTGTATTTGCTATTGCCTCTTTTGCAAAATCTAACACCATCTTTTTAACCTCCTTATCATTTTATGTTAACTTTTCTACGAAAAGTTTATATAGTTGCTAAATTTCCAACTATTGTTAACAAAAAAGAGGAGAAATCACCTCTATATACTCATTAATTATCAAACCCTCAATTTGAATAATTAATATATGATAATATTAGTAGAGAATTCTTTAAATAAATTTTGGTGCTATAAAATGAATATTAATTTGATTAAAGCAAAGGAATTATCTGGGCAAATTCAGTAAATCCCGGACTAACAACACTTACTATAACAGTCCATAAAATAGCAACAAGTAATACAACTAAAATTCCAGTAAATATGGCCCATACAACTAAAATCCCAATTGCTGTTCCCAAACCTGTATTAAAGAATTTCTTAATCAAGAATGTCTCAAATACAACCATTAATATGAATAAGATTACAGTTAAAACATTTCCAAAAGAAAAGAGACTTATTATAAAACCCAAAGCAGAAATTATTAACACTACCTTTAAAGAGGGGATGAAAACTTTGCTCTGCTTAAATATTTTAGCAACAAGCATAAGAATAGGAACTCCGATTAAAAGACCAACTATAAACCCTATCAAAGAAATCACAAAAACACCCATCACCATAGTATCATTAAAACTAAAGAAAACTTTATAAATTTATCTTTTTGCCTCTAATTTTCTTATCTTTTTCCAGGTTTTCTTTAATTTCTCATTTGCTCTTTTAACAAGAATTCTTAAAAATTCATCATTGACTAAAATTTCATTGTCATTTATAATTGGAAACTCTAATCTTTCTGTACTATTTAATTCAACAACATATCTTTTACCTATTGCAATAATCCCTGATTTTTTCCAACCAGCTAACTTTGCTTTAGAATACAATTCATTCGCATCTTCTAAACTCTTACAAGCAACATGAAGCGCACACGGGTCTAATTTAAACTTAATTAAATCCTTATTTTTTTTAGCAACCTCTTTTAAATCCTTTTTCAACTGTTCAAAGCTTATTAGATTATGGTATCTTTTAAGAAACAAATTTCTTGCCTTTTTATCTTGGTCAGCAATGATAATGATTCTTCCAGAACAAGAAGAAGTAGTATAATATTTATCAGATTTATTTATTTTCCTACACAAACTCATAATCTTCTCATCCCACCTTCCAATATGGGATTTATCTGCTTTAGATAAAACATCTTTTTTTCTTTGAGCAAAAACTCTTTCATTTGTTTGTTTTTGCGAATTCTGTTTTCCATGGAAAAAAATATCTTGGGGCATAATAGATTCAATAAGAAAATCTTTATATATTTTAAGGAACTCTTTAAGTCATGAAACAATTAAGAATCTCTATAATTGGGCCAGGAGATATCAAATATCATTATCAAGAAATTCTCAAAATAAAGGAAAAATCTCTAAGAAAACAAATTAATAACATTGCAAAAGTATTAGCAAAATCTAATAATTCTATTGTTATTGTCCCA
>Ga0265596_1001239_pt1 | contig 12308 bp, 8 predicted proteins | sample saktaG_FD_190143 | JGI IMG/M metagenome (GOLD analysis project Ga0265596, IMG submission 190143) | Saline water microbial communities from Sakinaw Lake, British Columbia, Canada - sak_2013_06_06_60m | ecosystem: Environmental > Aquatic > Non-marine Saline and Alkaline > Saline ...
TGGTGTGAAATATAAGGATGATCCAACCATATTTTCTTGGGAACTGGCCAATGAGCCCGATGGAGCAAATGTCCCGATTTGGGCCACAGAAATGAGCGCTTATTTGAAGAATACTGTTGGCGTAAACCAAATGGTCACAGTAGGCTCGCAAGGTGCATTAGGCAATGCGCCGGCAACTTTAGAAATAAATAAAGATACCGCGTCGGGAAGAATTGCAATTGATGACGATTTCGATTATACTTTTACTAGAAGTGGAATCGGCGGAAATTACTATGGATACGGAACATCAGTAAACCACTGGGCATTGTTGCAAATCAACACCATCGATTATGTGACAGCACACCTATACCCGGATCATTGGGGAGTTCCGAATACTTGTGCAACTGAATATGGGGAAAAGTACATCAAAGATCATGTTGCGCTTGCAAAATACTGGGCAAAACCATTTGTTTTGGAAGAGTACGGAATTATGAGACCATCTAATTCAGAAGCCAAGCGAATTCATCGAGATTTGACGTTTGACGTATGGAATAAAGCACTTTATGAGTCTGGAGGAGCCGGGTCAATGTTTTGGATCTTAACCGGCATCGAAGACAGTCCAGATGCCGACTCGGACGGAAATTATCCCGATTTTGATGGATTTCGAATTCTAAATGACGGAAAATCGACAAGTTTGCTTCTAAAAGAATACGCAAAACTATTTAATTACGAACTTAATGAAATTATTCGGGAAGACAGAGTCTATCTGTTAAGTCCTTTGTTGAGCGAGATTACAAAAAGCAATAGTTACAAGATTGAAGCCAAAGTGATTACGGAAGAAAAAACGGTTGAAAATGTCTATTTATATGTCCATGGACAGGTTCCGATTCTAATGACTGCTCAAACGGCAGACCCATATCGGACAGGAATTTACAGTTATTCTCTGAATATGACCGAAATTCCACAGGGAAGCGACTACACAATTAAGGTCGTCGTTGAGTTTACAGATGATACTTCGATTGAGACCGAACCCAGAAATATTCGAAGATATATCTACCTTGAGCTTGACACGCTATATAATATGGATTTCAATAGCACTCAACAGGTAAATTTCCAAACTTTTGGCAGTTATGAAGCCACATTACGAAGCATAACTCACAATAAGACATTGGAAATGCTGGAACTGGATATTTTGAATCTGAATGTAAACTGGTCTGAACACAAGGTAAAATTGATTGCTTTCCCAACAACAACCGGAGGATTGCCGATGGTTGCAAACACCTTTAGATTGCAGTATACGACATATTATAATAAAATAATTGTGGATGCTTTGCCAAGTTCCGCAAGTGCAACATTGAAAAATTACATCGCTTTGGAACCCGGATGGGTAAAAACAGGAATTGATATGAACAACGTGACAATTGCCACAATACGAACTAATGCTGCAAAGCTAGATACTGATTTGACAAAACGAGCAGATTACGGTATCAGGTGGATTGATTTGAACAAGGATGAAGTACAAACCGATGATGAACAGTTTTATTTTCACACGCTTACCATCGAGTTTGTTCCGACTTCTAGCTTGAATGCGATTGCCATTAATCCAACGACAGGCAAAATGCCATATGATGGCAAAATGTATATTGATGATGTTGTTCTCTACGGCTACGCCAATGGAGCGCCAATCAATAGCCTTGAACCGGTTTCTGATTTTGTATTTGATGTAAGTGGTGAATAGAAATATATTTAATATGTGGCATTCTATGCTGGATGCCACATATTAAAAGGAGAACGCGATGAAAAAAAATGTATTGAAAAAAGGTATTCTCGCCATAATAATCTTGATTTTTGGCATGATTACTTTTTCATGCACTTCAGATACTGGGACAGCTACAAATACCACGACAGGTACAAATGCCGCAACAACTACAAATACCGCGACAGGTACAAATGCCGCAACAACTACAAATACTTCGCTTACGACTACAAATCAGCCTATAGAAATTATGGCTACCGATATTTCCTTATCGGGTGCTATGTATGTAAGTGTCAGCACAACTGCACAATATAATGCGACGGTAATTCCAGATAACGCAATCAATCTTGCGGTTGAGTGGAGCGTAATTTCACGGGGCGGAGAAGCCGAAATTGATCAGACGGGCTTATTGTCAGCAATTGCATCTGGGGGAGTCACTATACGTGGAACGTTGACAAATGGGTTGTTTGCTGAAATTAAAGTTGCAATCCTTAGTGCATCAATCCCCGTTACTAGTGTCGAAATACTTGGCGATGATATGATTGTATACGGCGATAGATCTAGCTATTCGGTTACGGTATTTCCAGCAAATGCAACCTACAGGAACATTGCCTGGAGTATTGAATCAGGAAACGCGCAAATTGGTTCAAACGGACGCTTTGCTGCAAAACAGAGTGGAGAAATCGTTATTGGCGTTAATGTCGATGGCATTGTTTCCACCAAAACAGTATCGGTTTCCCCGTACGAAGGAAGCGTTTCGACTGTGAGAGTTTTACTTAATCGCGTTGATTTGCGAAATACGGTATTGAAAGACTATGAACATGAATTCGAAGCTTTATTTCCGATGTATAATGTCACATTTGAAACAATCACCGATTATGAAAATAATGCCCGAATGAGACTGATGGGAGGAGAATATGGAGATGTATTATTGATTCCATCCTCGGTCAGCGCAAATAATCTGTCATATTATTTTGCTCCAATTGGTAATTTGGATACACTTTCTCAATCTTGGAGATACGTTAGTCAAAAAGCGTACGACGGAATTGTATATGGGTTGCCGACATACGGGAACGTAAATGGCATATTGTATAATAAAAAGGTTTTTGAGGACGCAGGCATTATTGATTTACCGACATCTCCTGCCGCGTTTCTGACTGCAATGCAGACGATTAAAGCTTATAATGTGAATAATGCAAATTTCCTAGCTCCATTTTATACAAACAAAAAAGATAGTTGGCCGCTTGATCAATGGCAAGGAAATGTATCGAGTGTCAGTGGAGACCCAAATTACTATTATAATATTCTGCCTCAAGACCGAAATGCATTTAGTGCTGGTAGTCCACACTATATTGTTTATAAACTTTTGTATGATTTAGTATATCAAGCATTGATTGAAAATGATCCCTCGACCACCAATTGGGAGCGATCCAAAGTTGAATTCGTTAAGGGCAATATCGGGGCGATGGTTGCGGGCAGCTGGGCTGTAAGTCAATTTGTGGATGTTGCAATCAAAGTCAGGGATGGCACTTTCCAATTTGATGACGGAACTGCCGGAGAACAGTCAAATTTAGCCAATCCTGAAAATGTGGGATATATGCCTTTCCCATACACCAACAATGAAGGAGAAGTATTTTCAGCACAGTCGCCCGATTTCTTTATGGGTATAAAAAGAACTACTACCAATATGGCGGGTGCCAATGATTTTCTGATGTGGTTTTTGCAAGAATCAGGATATTATCAACTCACAGGCGGAATTCCTCCTCGAATGGATATGCCTTTTCCGGATGTTATTCAGGCTTTTCAGGAGCTCGGGGTGATATTGTTTGAAGAAATCCCTGCTACGGGAACCATGATTGGAAAATTAGAACTTGTAGAATCATATAGTGGTATCGTCCTTTGGAACCCAGATTGGAAAAATGACCTGTTTGAAGAAGCTTTTTATAAAACCAGATCTTTTAACCAAATCGCTGCTGAGTTGAATGGAAGCTGGATTGCTGGTATTAATATTGTTGGGTAAAACCTAATATTATCAGTTGAATCGATAGAAACAATGAGGTTTACATGAGCACAAAGACACAGGTTCTTCAAAGCACGAATAAAACGCAAAAAATATCTGCGTTAAAATCGCGAAAATTTATTCTCATTTTTGCGTTTTTGATTGTTCCTTTGTTTCTCTTAATCGTCTTTACATACCTGCCAGCTTTTAATATGATCAAATATAGTTTTTTCAGGTGGGATGGAACTTCACCAGTTAAGGAGTGGTTTGGGCTAAAAAACTACTTGATATTGTTTACAAATCCTAGATATATCAAAGTGATGATCAATTGCCTGTACTATCTGGTCGGCTCTGTTATACAATTGCTGTTGGCTTTGATCATTGCATTCGCGTTGTCTTTCAAACTTAAGGGGACGAATTTTTTTAAAGGCGTGTTTTTCTTTCCTTATTTGTTGAATGGGGTCGCTGTTGCTTTGATGTTTTTGTTCTTTTTCGAACCAAACGGAACTTTGAATACAATATTAAGATTTATCGGAGCAGAAAGTGCAATTCAACTATGGTTGACAAGACCTTTATTGAATAATATTCTTTTGGCTTCAATATCGATTTGGAGATATATCGGTTTTAATATTGTGTTGTTTATCGCTGTTATACAATCTATTTCTGTGGAAATATACGAGGCCGCAGAAGTGGATGGAGCCAGCCGTTCGCAAGTTTTATGGCTGATTGTGCTTCCCAACATAAAAATGATAATTGCGTTGAATATGATTTTAGCTGTGAAAGGCGCAATCAGCGTTTTTGAAGTCCCGTTTTTAGTTACTGGAGGCGATTGGGGAACCTCGACTTTTGTTATAGAGGCTTTGAATATCACGTTCGGCGCTAACCCGCGATACGGTCTGGGATCTGCTTTTGCAGTTGTATTATTCATTGTCATCATCTTCGTTACGGCACTCCAGAAGCTTTTGATTAAAGAAGAGTAGAAGGAGGAGACCATGACGGATAATTATCGAATAATCAAAATTAAAGCAACTTCTTCAATGATTCTTAAATACTGCACATTAATTGCGATGACACTCATTGTTGTTCTCCCAATGATACCGGTGTTTTTTGGATCATTCAAAACCAACACCGAATTTTATGAGACTTCTGTATGGGCCTTTCCTAAGAACTTTTTGAATTTCCAAAATTACCGCATTGCTTTCACTCAGGGAAATATGTTGCTAGGATTTGGAAACACTTTACTGATAATGGTATTTTCTATCACAATTTCTGTTTTCTTGGGGTCAATGACAGCATACGTGTTACAAAGATTTCAATTTAGAGGTCGCAAATTAATCACATACCTTTTCTTGTTCGCGGCCTTAATCCCGAGTATAACCCTCAATATTGCTATTTTCAGTCTAATGGCATGGATTGGCAGAAATATGGGGATACAACTCATTAATTCTCGCCTTTCGGCAATTATTTTGTTTTCAGGAACAGACATAATAACTGTATACATATTTATGCAATTTCTCAAGCACATCCCATATGCGCTTGATGAGTCCGCAGTGATTGATGGAGCTGGATATTTTCGCATCTTTTTCAGCATTATTTTGCCGCTTTTGATTCCTGCGATCACAACGATTATCATTTTGAAATTTGTTGCAATATATAATGATTTCTATATTCCTATGCTCTATATGCCACAAAGTGATCTAGCGGTTATTTCTACGGCTTTGGATAATTTCCGTGGCCCATATGGAAGCCAATGGGAAATTATCTGTGCCGGACAGATGATTACTATTTTTCCGATTTTAGTTATTTTCATTTCTTTACAAAAGTTTATTTACAAAGGTTTGTTAATTGGAGCAGTAAAAGAATAGCAGGAAAGAAATGTTTTGTTCAATTGATTGTGCAAATCACAGAGTCGATTTGATTTCAAAAAAAAATACTCTTCTCAATAGAAAGTAGGCAAGTATGACAAAAATAATCAAAACTGTAAATTCTAGCATGAATATTCCTTGGGAGAATCGTCCTGAAGGTAGCCAAGCGCCAATGTGGCGTTATTCAAAAAATCCTATTATACATCGTAATCCCATAAATGGTGTCGCACGCATTTTTAATAGCGCTGTCGTTCCTTTTGAGGGCGGATTTATCGGCGTGTTTCGTGTTGAAACTAATTCGACACTTCCGCATTTGCGAGTAGGAAGAAGCAAAAACGGAATCGATTGGTCTTTTAGTGAAAAGCCAATCGACTTCTGGTGCGAAAACAAATCGTTGTGGAATCCAAACTATGCTTACGATCCCAGAGTAATTCACATTGAGGATTTCTATTATGTCGTTTGGTGTACTGATTTTTATGGACCCGCTGTTGGAATCGCCCGAACAAAAGATTTCATGTATTTTGAGCGAATCGAAAATGGCTTCTTACCATTCAATCGGAATGGAGTTTTGTTCCCTAGAAAAATTAATGGAAAATATAAAATGCTCTCTCGTCCTAGCGATAGCGGACATACACCTTTCGGAGACATTTTTATCTCCGAAAGCAATGATTTGGTTTATTGGGGTAAGCATAGGCATGTCATGGAAAATGGCGGTCAAGGTTGGTGGCAGAACCTAAAAATCGGTAGCGGACCAGCTCCGATTGAGACTGATGAAGGATGGCTTTTATTCTATCACGGAGTTACAAATACTTGTAATGGCTTCGTCTATTCCATGGGAGTTGCACTCCTAGATATTGATGAACCTTCGATTGTAAAATATCGTTCAAAAGATTTTTGCCTTACACCCGAGAAAGAATATGAAGAAGTCGGATTTGTGCCAAATGTTGTTTTTCCTTGTGCTGCAATAACGGATGCAGATAGCGGGAAGATCGCTATTTATTATGGTGCTGCAGATAGCTATGTTGCATTGGCGTTTACTAATATTAATATTATTATGGGTTTTTTAAAGGAAAACAACGAAGTTGTTGGAAAAGATCAGCTAATCGGAATGTAATAACCTTAACAAATGGCAATGTTTTTCAACTGCAAAATAGTCTTTTTTAAATATATAGTTCGGAGTTTGACCATTTTGACTCACCAGATTATCATATTAGTTGCATCCAAGCGATGCAACTTTTTTGATAAGTCAAAATAGAGTTTTCATAAACACAAAAGCAGTCCTCTATAATAATAATGAAATATTTATGGCAAGATTCTTATTGGGTGGGCAGAAATGGAGTAAGACAGATGTATTTTTGCTTTTTTATTTATAAAAACCGAACATAATACTTCTGTTTTCTTCAGAGGTAGATGTATACAAGATATTGTCAAAGTATTTTAAATATGGTAGCATTATTTCTAGGAGATCAGTGGAAATGCTTTTTTCTGGTACTGTCAGTAAAATGTAGATGTTTCCTATATTGGAGGTTCTTTAAATGAGTAATAAATTGGTTATTGTCTTATATTACGATGGATTTGTTGAGTTCGAGATCGCTTTAGCGCTATTGTATTTGAGTGAACATACAATTCGAACTGTAGCGCTTGAGAAAAGAGAATATTCAAGCATGGAAGGGCAACGGTTTCTTCCAGATGCAAAATTGTCTGAAATCAATCCGAGTGATGTAGCGCTTTTTTTGATTCCGGGAGGAAATCCCAACCTCTTGTTACAGGAGGAAAGTTTATTTAGTTTCATTGCATCGGCAGCCTCAAATGGAGCCAAAATTGCCGGGATTTGTGGTGGAGCAGATTTATTAGTGGCTTTGGAATTATTGGAAGGAAGAAAGTGTACCGGGAACGCATTAAATCCTGAAAATTCAGAAATTCTTCATGAATGTTACCGAAAAACTCATTTTACCAATGAACCAATAGTAACCGATGGCAATTTTATTACTACGAAAGGCGCGGCATTCGCTGAATTCGCTTTAGTTCTAGCATCGAGTTTGGAAACGGACAAAAAGAAGCTTCCCATTTTGGAACAAGATTGGCTGATTCCTGTTGAAGGCAGGATTGATGTAAGCGATTCAGTCAAAGTCTTCACGAGCAAATTTGAAGAATGCAATTTGACGCTTGTTGTATCCGGAAATGAAGCGTTGCTAGTAGATACTGGGTACAGAAAGGCTGAAGCCATGCGCGCCTTGGCATACCTAAGTGAAAATGGACTCAAACTCAAAGGTATCGTTATTACCCATCATCACGATGATCACTTCGCAAATCTTGATTTATTTGCGACAGACGATGTGTGTGTATATGATTCAAAAAATATTGATGAAGGCGTTATACTTCAAATTGGAGTAAAATCAATCAAGCTGTTTCCTACTCCAGGACATCATCTTGACGGCGATATCAGCGTTTTGATTGAAGATGAAGAAATTTTGATTGCAGGAGACATCTTTTTCTCATGTCTACCACCACAACTTTGTTATGGGGCAAAACCTGATATTCTCACTGCGACGATTAAGAAAATCGCTTCCAGACATTTTCGTTGGATAGTTCCCGGGCACGGCCGCGTCATGACTGGAGATACAATGACTTCAATGGCTTTGTCATATATCTTTACACTTAATGAGCGTTTATACATGCTAGTTTCTAATCGCGGAACAGTTGATGATCTAAAAAGTATAGAATTATCAGAATGCATAACTCATCCGGAGTGGATGGTCGAGGAGCCTTCTGTTGACCTGCATCGGCAAAACAAAGAGGAGCTGTTCGCACATTTGTCGAAACAAGGCATTACAAAATAAATGGGACTGTTTTGAAATCGTGTCAAACGGCCTGCGAACATATTTCTTTACGATTCAGACTAGGTTGCTAAGCCTCAAAATCATTAGTATTATGCTTGAATATTATTTAGTATTCATGTCGGGTATTGTTGAAAATAGAATTCTGTGATAGATTATTAGTGATGATACTATTGTTTTGTTTTAGTTAGCTCCTATCGTAAAAGGAGGAATTTGCTTATGAAAAAAACAATAATTTTTTCGCTTTTTTTCTTTGTGGTTTTAGGATTTATTGGCTGCGATAAAACCACATACATTATCAATTTTGATAGCAATGGCGGTAGTTCGGTAACCGCTTTGGAAGTAGTGAGGGGAAGTTTATATTCTTTACCGCTCTCTACAAAAGAAGGATATGTATTGGTAGGATGGTACAAATCAAGTGAATTTATTGATGAATTTACCGAGGACTCAAAATTAAATTCTAATATTACGCTTTATGCCAAGTGGATTGAGGTTAATGAACATTCGATTACTTATTATGACGTTGATTCCGATTTTTCGATTGTCACCGGCGACTTTGATAATTATTTAATCGGTCCCGGAAATGAAATCCACGTTTGGGAAAAAAAGTATTCTGATATGGGACCACTTAGTGTTACCTATGATATTAGCAAGAATTTTAACTTTGCAGAAACAGAGACTGTCAAGACCATTGCCTTCGGATATTATTACATAGCTGTGCTTTCTTCTGCGGGACGGGTTTTTACTTGGGGGGAAAACAAATACGGAGAATTGGGTAACGGATCCACCTACAATTCGGATACACCGATCAATATCACAGATGAATTTGATTTAGCGGTGAGCGAAAAGATTGTTTCCTTGGCGGTGGGGTATAAACACACCGTTGCACTTTCCTCCATGGGACGAGTTTTTACTTGGGGATTTAATTCCAGCGGACAGCTTGGAGACAAGACGTTGATTAGCAAATCATCTCCTCTCGATATAACTGAGTCTCTAAATCTCGGTCTTGATGAGTTTGTCATAAACGTATACGCAATTAGTGGACGTTGTTTTGTAATTACTTCTACAGGCAGACTCATTGGATGGGGAAATAACGAAACTGGCGAACTAGGGGATAACACTTTTTTTGTCAGACAGTCTCCAATTGATATCACTCCATTTTTCAACTTGGATATCGGCGAGAAAATATCAGAAGTTGTTCCTGGATTTTATCACACGCTTGCTGTTACCTCTGAGGGTAGAATATTCACTTGGGGCAAGAACTTCCAAGGACAACTTGGCGATGGAACTAGACTCACAAGAATGACTCCAACAGATATAACTGCTAAATTTTATTTTGCAGAAGATGAAAGTATCGCTGAAATCGTCATTGAAAAAGGGATATTTGCCTGCACATTTTTGCTTACTTCAACGGGCAGATTGTTTTCGTGGGGATATAACCTTCATGGACAATTAGGAATAGATTCTAAAATAAACAATCCAGAACCAACAGATATCTCAGAAAGTTTCAGATTGACAGAAGCAGAAACCATCACTAGGATTCAGGCCAATAATATGCATGTTGTCGCTATTACATCTACAAACAGAATCTGGGCTTGGGGCTATAATTCTACAGGACAGATTGGAAACAAAACTAGAATTGATGCTCCTGAACCAATTGAAATCACAGAAGAATTCGGGTTGAATAATGTCGAAGTGGTTGAAGATATTCAAACCGGATCCTTGCATTCTGTTTTGACCACATCATTTGGAAGGGTCTTTATCTGGGGAAATGAACAAATCTCTGAACTTGAAGATAAAACTTCGGTATATAAAACCACTCCCTCCGAAGTTGGATCCACATTTTATGGATTAAATAAGCAAATTGGTACAGATTCTGTATATTATATGGCATCATTATCTTTAATGGAACCTACTAAAACCGGCTTTGTATTTGCGGGTTGGTTTACTGACATAGGTAGAACACAACCGTTTTATTATGATACAATGCCCAATGAGGATTTGAAATTATATGCAAAATGGAATGTTGGTTGATTTTATCGCAATTAAAAAGGACAGGCTAAGTGAACTGAACCCATAAAAGTAGACACTTTAAAAAAAGACGTCTACTTTTTTCTATTTCTGCGACGTTTCGTGTTATAGAATATCATCCATTCATGGACGAGTTGTATATATTCTTCCAAAGATGTGATATTATTATTGTAGAGAGTTTCTTTCTTGAGAATGGAATGGAAGCTTTCTATGGCTGCGTTATCTAATGGGTTGCCTTTTCTAGAATGAGATACGACAATGCCATTGGATTCACAGACAATTTTATATTCAGTTGAAAGATACTGAAAACCCTGATCTGAATGGAGCACTAGTCCATTCAGATCTTTTGTTATAGAGATTGCCTCATTCAAGGTATCCATAACTAATTTCAAGTCATTTTGATAACTTATCCGATAAGTTACCCAGTCTCTAGTCTCCAATTCTAGTATTGTGCTAAGATAAGCTCTTTTTCCGTTTCTTTGGAGCGTGAGATAGGTAATGTCCGTTACCCATCCTTTTTGCTGGAAGTTACGTTTCAATTGGTCTGATTGCGATTGTTCTTCTGCATATTTCCTGCTATAGTTAGGCTTAATGTCCTTGATATACTTGGCCATGACATCGTATTTCTTCATAATCCTAAGTATCTTCTTGTGGTTCACTAGCCAGCCGTATTCGTCTCTTAATTCACCTGTAATCCGCCTGTAACCGTACACTTTCTTGTTTTCATTAAATACTTTCTTGATTACTAGATAGTCTTCATAATCTGGATCCACCGTGCTTCTGTACTTATAATAGTTTGATACGCTAATCTCCAATACATCGCACATCGTCTTGATATGATACCTACGTCGATATCTTGTGATAAATGCTATTTTTTCTCGCGATCGACCTCCCCTAAGTAATCCTGGAATTTTTTTAAGATTTCATACCTCTCTTTGTAATCAATGTTTTCTTCTTTCCTTGGTCTGCCTTTCTTGCTGATATCTAACCCGCCATCACGCTTGTAAATTTGCACCCATGTTTCGACCGTCTTCTTACTTACTCCATATTTTTCTCCTAGGTATCGGTAGCTACTTCCTTTCTGAATTTTTTCCATCACCGCCTCTAGCTTTTTTTCTGTTGGAATCTTAATAAACTTTTGACCTTTCGTTGCCACTTTTTTTACCTCCTTTGTAGATATAGATATTAAATCACTAATTCATTAAAAATACAAATTCAGACAGGATTGAAAGCCTACAATTCAAATACAAACAAAAAAGATGTTAATAAACACTTTCTCTGTGTATACTAACATCTCTTGTAATGTCTTTTTATTTTGTGTCCACTAAATGGGGTTCACTTTAACCTTCCCTTTCTTTATTAATAGAATTGATCGATTACCCATAGGTAATCAAGTCTTTTTACATATGCTTCCTTGAGTTCATGGCCATATGTCTCAAATTCTTCAAGAGCAATGGATTTTTTCCCGTCTTCGGAACGATTGTAGAATTCAACCACATATTTGGAGTCGAGAAAAAAAGATCTGCCAAGCATTGAGAAATGTACGATCAAAAAACTGATCCCTCCATGTCTTTTGACATTTTCTAGATGTGTGACTTGATGCGGATGGATATTCTTGAGCGGAAATGACGTCTTCGATTTTGTTTCCTTGGCTTCAAAGTCAATATATCTTCCTTTGTATATTCCATTATAATCAGTAGTCGATGGCACTTTATAGTATGCCTCGCTGATTTTGGCAGCACTGCGTTTTATATAGTCGACTTTGACGACTTGGATTGGAATCGGTTTTTTGTAGATATATGCCAAATCATCGGTAATATATCGTTCATTGGTTTCATTGA
>Ga0265596_1001242_pt1 | contig 12296 bp, 12 predicted proteins | sample saktaG_FD_190143 | JGI IMG/M metagenome (GOLD analysis project Ga0265596, IMG submission 190143) | Saline water microbial communities from Sakinaw Lake, British Columbia, Canada - sak_2013_06_06_60m | ecosystem: Environmental > Aquatic > Non-marine Saline and Alkaline > Saline ...
GTTGAGCTTATCGAGACCAAATTGGGGCTCCCTCCTTCCTGAAACAGAAAGCGCTGTGGGCATAGAATGCCTGTCAGCGCTTCTTTTTTTAAGATTGAAAATCAGTGGGAATTAAGATATTATGAAAGAATAATATGTCAAATGATTTTATAAAATCAAAATATTTTGAGGATTTGAATCCCAAACAAAAAGAGGCGGTTTTGCATGGCAAAGGGCCTCTTTTAATTGTTGCCGGCGCAGGAACCGGCAAAACCACGGTAATCACTCGCCGCATAGCTAATCTAATAGAGAGCCAATTGGCTCAAGCAGAGGAAGTTTTGGCTATGACTTTTACCGAGAAGGCAGCCGGGGAAATGGAAGAGCGGGTTGACCGGCTGTTGCCCTTTGGCTATCTGGACCTTTGGATTTCCACTTTTCATTCTTTTTGTGAAAAAATATTAAAAGAGCACGGTTTAGATATCGGTTTACCCACTGATTTTAAGCTGCTTGACCAAACCGGGAGCTGGGTTTTAATCAGGCAAAACTTAGACAAATTCAATTTGAGTTATTACCGCCCGCTTGGAAATCCCACAAAATTTATCCATGCTTTGATTAACCATTTTGCTCGATGTAAAGATGAAGCCATTTCCCCGGAGGACTATCTTCAATACGCTGATGATATCAAACGAAATTTTGATGACGGTATTTTTGGAAGCAAGGCAGTGGATAAAAAAGAAAGAATTACCCAGAAAGAAATAGAAATAGAACAGCAGAGAATAAGCGAATTAGCCGGCGCTTACCACATCTACCAACGGCTGCTCTTGGAAAATAACGCCTTAGATTTTGGGGATTTGCTAAATTATTGTTTGAAGTTGTTTAAAAAGAGACCAACGATTTTGAATAAATACAGAAATCAGTTTAAATACATTTTGGTTGATGAGTTTCAGGATACGAATTGGGCGCAATATGAATTAATAAAAACATTGGCAGCGCCGGAAAATAACCTTACGGTTTGCGCGGACGATGACCAGTGCTTGCCTGGAGAGTCAAAAATACAAATATTTCAAAAGGGAGAAGTAAAAGAAAAACCCATAAAAAATGTTCGTAAGGGAGAGATGGCATTGACTGCAGTCGGCAAGGGACACATTGGAATTTCTAAAGTTAATAAAGTATTTAAGAGTAAGAAAAAGGCGAGAATACTTACCTTAACCACGGAAAACGGCTCTAAAGTGAAGGTCACGGATAACCATAAAATGTTTTGTTTTGTCCCCAAAATAGATTTAGGTAGTCCGCATCACTGCTTAAATGCTGTTTATAGAGGGAACAAAAGGAGAGTAATCATTAATCTTAATATGTGTGTAAGGCGGTATCGCAGCAAGGAACATGTTAGAAAGGGCAAACTTTTGCTGTTCCATCCGTTGATAAACCACCATGTCTTTGTGGAAACTTCTAATGCGGAGGTCTTGCGGAAAATGAAAGAAGCGGGTTATCCTTTGAGAACCGCTAAAAGAGGAAGAATATTCAAAATGGAAAGCGCTGATTTAGAAAAAATATGGCGGGTAGCCAAAGATTTAGAAAAATTAACCAATGGCATTATTAAGGTTAAGTTTGATATAGCAATCAAGGACAATAAAATTAGCAGCCACCGTCGCACGCGAAGCGCCATTGTTATGCCTGCTAAAAATTTATTGTTAGGGCATTATCTCCCTATTAGGCGCGGGACAGAAATTTTTTATGACCGAATTGTAAAAATAGAAGAAAAGAAAGAAGAGAAAATGGTCTATGATTTAGAAATAGACAGGACACATAATTTTATAGCCAATGGTATCGTTGTCCACAATTCCGTGTTCCGCTTCCAGGGCGCATCGCTTAATAATGTTCTCCAATTTAAAAAAGATTTTCCTGAGTCAAAAGAAATAAGCATTGTGGAAAATTATCGCTCAACTCAAAACATTCTTGACCTGGCCTATAATTCCATCCAATTGAATAACCCCAACCGCCTTGAATACCAATTGAATCAGGATAAAAAAATTGCCGGCGAGGCGAAAGAAAAGGGAATTGAACTTTCTGCTTTTAGGAAAATAGATAAAAAGCTAAAAGCCAAAGATAATTCAACGGGGTTGATTGAACATCTTCATTTTCCCACTCTTGAGAGAGAAGCGGATGGTGTTGCCAAAAAAATTATTGAAATGATGGACAAAGACAAGGAGGCAAATTTTTCTGATTTTGCGGTTTTAGTGAGGGCGAATAACTCCGCAACCGCCTTTTTCAAAGAGCTTGAAAGGCAGAGGATTCCTTATGAATTTTTGGCCTCAAAAGGGCTTTATTCCCAACCGGTGATTTTAGACATAATTTCCTATTTTAGGATGCTGGATAATTATCATGAAAGTCCGGCCCTGAATCGTCTCTTAAGCTTGCCGTTTTTTGAAGTGGCGATTGAAGAATTAGCCAAAATAAATCAATTCAGCAAGAAAAAAACGCAGTCAACATACGAAACTTTACGGGAATTATCTTTAGTGCCGGGAATTTCCAAAGATACGACCCTAAAAGTCAGTTTTTTAATTGATTTAATAAAAAAGCATTCCAAATTAGTCAGGGAAAAAAGCATAGGAGATATTTTCCTTGGTTTTCTCAATGATTCAGGATACTTGAAGGATATGATAAAACGGGAAAATGAAAGAGACATAAATCTAATAACCCAATTCTACAAAAAAATTAAATCATTTGAAGAAAATAATCCCGAACCAACGCTTGCCAATTTTATGCAGGCAATGGATATGGAGCTTGAATCAGGGGAAGCCGGTTCCTTGGAAACGGATATAGAGAAAGGGCCTGATGCGGTTAAAATAATGACCATTCATTCTGCCAAGGGACTGGAATTCAAATATGTGTTTATAACCAATTTAGTGGACAAGAAATTTCCCACCATTGGAAGAAAAGAAGCAATAGAAATTCCGGAAAAATTGGTGAAAGAAATTGTGCCGAGCGGAGACATCCATTTACAGGAGGAAAGAAGATTGTTTTATGTGGCGATGACGCGGGCTAAAAGAGGATTATTTTTTACCTCCGCAGATGATTACGGCGGGGTAAGAAAGAAAAAATTATCCCGATTTTTGGAAGAAATGAATTTTGAAAAGCCGGAAACGGAGATTGAAGACAAAATATCATTGCAACCGAAGGGGACTGCGGCCGAGAAGAAACAAAAAGCAAGATATAATATTCCGTCGCATTTTTCCTATTCCCAATTCGCCGCTTTTGACAAATGCCCTTTGCAATACAAATTTGCCCATATTTTAAAAGTGCCGCGCATTGGCACGGCGTTTTTTAGCTTTGGAAAAACAATTCATAATACCTTGCATCAATTCTTGGAAGATTATTTTGAAAGCAGGGGAGAAAATCAAAAAGGACTTTTTGAAAACCCGACCGAAAACGGAATAGAGAAGAAAATTGATTTTTCCGAAGAGCTGAAAAAAATAATTGCCGTCTATGAAGCGAACTGGGTTGATGAATGGTATGAAGACAAAAAACAGAAACAGGAATATTTCAAAAAAGGAAAAGATGTTTTAAAAGATTTTCTGAAAAAATTTCTTGAAGAACAGCCCAAAATTAAACTCCTGAACGGCCGGCCGTCTTTGGAACTGGATTTTTCTCTGAAAATCGAAGATAATACCATAAAAGGGAAAATAGATAGAGTAGACGAATCATCAAATGAAGGACTCGAGATAATCGACTACAAAACCGGCCGAGGAAAGGATAAATTGACGAAAGAAGAAAAAGAGCAGTTGCTTATTTATCAGTTGGCCGGCGAGCAGATTTTTGGCAAGATGCCGGAATATTTAAGTTATTATTATCTTGAAAATGGCAGAAAAGTAACTTTTCAAAGCAACGAAGCCGAAAGAGAGCGCCTCAAAGAGGAGACCCTGAATAAAATTGAGAAGATTAAGAACAGCGATTTCAAGGCCATCCCGGGCTGGCAATGCCAATTTTGCGATTTCAAAAATATTTGCCAATTTAGAAAATTCTAATCGAAATTATTACGAGACCCGGCCTCGTAATAATCATTAATCAGTGATTGTTAATTAATAATAATTAATTATTAACCATTCATAATCTTATGGTGGGAAACAAAATTATTGGAATTATTCTTTTGATTTTAGGTCTCCTCGTTATCTTCTGGGCATTGTATTCTTCATACAATATTTTTAAAGGAAGTCAGGCACTCCCGCAAGTATTCCATTCTGATGAAGTTGATTTCGGGCTAAACAAGGACAATGCTTCAAACGGAATAAGCGCGCAGGATGTCCAGAAACAAATGGAACAAACAATAAGCGACCAGCTCACAAAGATATTTCCTCCCGGGATGGTCTTTCAATTGCTTAACTTGATTAGCTGGTCTATTTTTGCCTGGATTTTGATAATGGGCGGAGGCAAAATTTCCGGTTTGGGGATAAAGCTGATGTCGGGATAAAGTTGATGTCAATCTGCCGAAGTGGGACTTTGGCGAAATGCGCCCACGAAAAGCGCGAAAAGTTGACTGATAGAGATGTTAAGCGTATAATAAAAGCAGGACATTGATTTTGAGGAGGTGGCAAATGAAACCGAACTGCGGAATCAAGATTTTGTTCGTAAGAAATATCCCAAACGGAGTCAGCATAGGCATGCTCCTCGATAAAGACCCCTGCCCCCTGACGGTTATCTTTAGAAAGAAATGGGGAGAAGCATCAGAAAAGTTTCTCACAACGACAACCGCTGAACACCTAAGTCCAGGGTGGGACGCAATCCCTCGCGAGGCGTATCAGAAGGTGGCGGCTATCGCTCTTTCGCGTAGAAAGAATCAGGAAAGAGACGCTACGCAAGCATCTCTGCCTCTATTCTCCTGATAGTTTTTTGCTCGACCCGCCGATGCTCCTTAGTTCTTCAAAAATAGGGACCGGCGGTTTTTTCTTTTTCAGAAAAATGTGATAAGATAATTTAATTATTTATCAATGATTAATGATTAGTAATTATTAACTAATAAATCTATGGATTATTTTTTAACTACTGTCGCCGGGTTCGGGGGAGGAGCGGTAAGAGGTTTAATGGGATACATCAAGCACCAATACTCATATAAAAATGTGGGCTTTAATTTGCCTTATTTTTTTTCAATGGTATTCCTTTCCGGAATAGTGGGAATGTTAAGCGCTGCAGCAATAGGAGGAATGAGCGGAGATATTTTGACAACCGGATTTTCGTCAGCAATTGCTTTTGTGGTCGGTTATGGAGGAGGAGATTTCTTAGAGAACATTTATAAAATTATCATCAAGCAAAAGGACTAAGTTTTTCTTTTTTCAGTTCTCGCCCCTTATTTTTAGTTTTACATTTTTAATTTTGAACCCTAACGAACCCCGAGCGAAGCGAGGGGGAGCGAAGGCAAGGAACGTGTCTTTAGAAGAATTTAAAGAAAAAAACGGATATAAGATAGAGAATTATTGGTTACCCAGGGTTACCAGTATTACAAATGTGGTTTTTAAGCCCGGACTTTTAAGATATTACGCGCAGCAGCCCAATTTTATGACAGCTCAAGAAACACTCAATCACGCCGCTGATTGGGGAACAGCTACACACGAAGCGGTGGAAAAATTTTTAATTGAAGAGGAGTATAAAGTTGACCCGATAATTATGCCGTCAATCCAGGCGTTTAAAAAATGGCAAAAAGAGTATAGGGCAAAAATTTTGGATATCCATAGTGATATAGAAAAAAGGGTTTATAATTTGGAAGACCGATATGCGGGAACTCTTGACATATTGGTTGAAATCAAGGGAGTACTGGGGGTTTTAGATATTAAAACCGGCTCTGGAATATGGGATGAATATTCTTTGCAGCTTGCCGCCTATATGAACGCCTATAATAAATCGGTGCCTTCAAAAAGGATGGCAAAAACAAGGTGGATTCTCCGGTTGGACCAATTTGAAGAATGTAAGTCCTGCGGGGCGAAGAAAAGAGTAAAAGGAGGAAAAGTTTCCATTAGAGGAGGCAAACCAAATTGTTATCATAAATTTTCTCCGGCCAGAGGAGAATTTGAATTTAAAGAACTTAAAGATTTTAATTGCGATATTGATGGGTTTATCGGAGCCAAACGGCTTTGGGAGTGGTGTAATAAGAGCCACCTTAAACGAATAGAAGATTATCCGAAAAGAAAAATTATTCAGTCGCTGCTATGAACAGAGAAGAGTCCTACAAATTATTAAAAGAGAATTTATTTAACAATAATCTGCTTAAGCATTGCCTGGCAGTAGAAGCGATTATGCGCGGGCTTGCTGAAAAATTGGGCGGGAGTCCGGAAATATGGGGAATCGCCGGCTTATTGCACGATATTGATTATGAGCAAACAAAAGACGATGCGCTCAAACATTCGTTAATTGGCGCGGAGATGCTTAAAAATTTGGGCTTTAGCGATGAAATTGTAGAAGCGGTGAAAACGCACAATGAAGCGCATTCTATTGCGCCGGAAGGGCTTATGGCAAAGTCATTATTCGTCTGCGACCCGATGAGCGGGTTGATTGTCGCTGCCACATTAGTCCTTCCATCAAAAAACATCAAAGAACTTACCGTAGAAAATGTATTGAACAGATTTAAAGAAAAGGCCTTTGCCCGCGGAGCGAATCGGGAAATAATCAAACAATGCGAACCGCTTCTCGGCCTACCACTGGAAGAGTTCGCGAAAATTTCTTTAGAAGCGATGAAGGGGATAAGTAAACAATTGGAATTGTAATTAAAAGTCCAAAGTCCAAAATTAAAAGTCGCAGTTAAAAATAAAAAAGTATAATACTTTTAACTTAATATTGAAATTTTTAACTTTTAACTATGTTTATCGCTGACCTTCATATCCACTCAAAATATTCCCGCGCTACTTCGCCGCAAGCGGATTTAGAGCATATAGCTGAATCAGCAAAAATAAAAGGGATAAAGGTTGTTGGCACAGGCGATTTTACTCATCCTAAATGGCTTCAGGAAATTGAGGATAAATTGGAGCCGGCAGAAGCCGGACTTTTTAAATTAAAAAACTCTTCAAACGAAATCAGGTTTTTGTTGACCGCAGAGATAAGCTGTATCTATTCTGCCAAAGGTAGGGTAAGAAAAATTCATATTGTCATATTGGCACCATCGCTAAAAGCGGTTAAAAAAATTAATCAAGCTCTTTCCAAAATCGGCAACCTTCATTCAGACGGCCGGCCGATTTTAGGGTTAGATGTTAAAGAACTTTTGAAGATTACCCTTGAAGCGAACAAGGATTGCCTGTTTGTCCCGGCCCACTGTATGACTCCGTGGTTTGCCATATTCGGCTCAAAATCAGGATTTGATTCCATAGAAGAATGTTTTGACGATTATTCACAATACATTTTTGCGTTAGAAACAGGATTGTCCGGCAACCCGGCAATGCTCTGGCGAATTCCTGATGGCAGGCGAGTGACTTTAATTTCGAATTCTGATGCTCACTCGCCGGGCAAGTTGGGCAGGGAAGCCAATGTTTTTGATACTGGTTTAAGTTATTCTGAAATTGTTGAAGCAATTAAGGGAAAAGACAAAGAAAAATTTTTATACACTATTGAATTTTTTCCTCAAGAGGGAAAGTATCATTATGACGGGCACAGAGATTGCAAGATTTCTTTATCGCCAAAGGAATCAAAAAAGTATAATAATGTCTGTCCGGTTTGCGGCAAACCCCTAACCTTGGGAGTGGCTAATCGGATTGCTCAATTAGCCGACAGGCCAGAAGGGTTTATGCCCGAAGGAGTGATTCCGTTTAAGAGTTTAATCCCCTTAAAAGAGGTTATTGGCGAGGCCCTTAACTGCGGAGCTAACACCAAGAAAGTGATTGTTGAATATGATAAGCTTACAAGCGAATTTAACAATGAATTTAATATCCTGCTTAATGTTCCGGAAAGCGATTTAAAAAATATTGCCCCGGAACAGGTAGCTTTGGGTATATTGCGGGCGAGAGAAGGAAAAGTAAATATTGAGCCGGGCTACGACGGCGTATTCGGTAAAGTGCGAATTTTTTCTGAACAAGAGAAGAAGAACCTCGTTAAGCAAAAAGTCCTTATTTAGCGCTTTTACAGCATTGACGGAATTGGTTTTAAGGGTTAAATTAAAACAATATGGCAAAGAAAAAAATTTCTCCAAAACCCAAGCCGAAACAGCGAATGAAAGATAAAACGGTTAGCGCTCCAAAAAAACAACGGGAAACCTCTTTCCAGCCAAGGATAGGCATAATTGGGATTGGCGGAGGAGGCGGTTCTGTGGTCGGAGAAATCGCTAAAACAATACATAGAAAAAAATTGCCCCATTTGAATAAGATTAAATTCATTGTGGCCAATGTTGATTATCAGGCGATTAAGATGGTTCCTAAACAAGCGGGAGCTTTTTATTTCGGTAAGGAAATAACCCGAGGACTTGGGTGCGGAATGAATATTGGGCTCGGGGAAAAATCCGCTTTACAGGATAAAAAATCAATAGAAAAACTTTTGAAAAATTGCGATTTTTGCATATTCATTTCCTGCTTGGGCGGGGGAACCGGCTCCGGAGCAACACCGGTATTTGCGGAGATAGTCAAAAATTTAGGAATTTTATCTCTTGGAATATTCACCCTGCCTTTCGCATTTGAAGGCAACGAAAGGGGAAGAATCGCCAGAATCTCGCTTGAGAAAATAAAACCCAATGTAAACGCTTTTACCATAATCCCGAACCAAAGAATTTTTAAAATTATTGACCAAAAGACCCCGATTCACAAATCATTATCAGCAATGAACAATGTATTGGTCAAAATTTTAGAAGGGTTTATCGAAACCCTATATCTCCCGGGCTTGATTAATCTTGATTTTTCCGACTTCAGAGCTGTCTTGGAAAAAGAAAGCCAATTGACTTATTTAAATTCCCAGGAATTCAGCGGAACAAACCGCGCCGAGAAAGTGACAGAAGCGGTTTTGAATAATCCTTTAATGAATTATGATATTTCCGGGGTGGAAAGAATGCTTTTTAATATTATGGGTTCTAAAGATATGAAAATGAGCGAAGTGGAAAAAATCAGCAAAAAAATTGCCGGATATAATCCGCGGGCGAAAATTATTTTTGGCATATCTCAAGATAATCAACATCAAGGGAAAATTAAAATTACCCTAATGGCCGTAGGATGCGGAGCAAAAGAAAAACCCAAACCCAAAAAAAAGGTAATTAAAAAACAGAATAACAAAAAGAAAGAAGAGGTGATTATTGAGCCGGAGCAAAAACAGGGTATCGAAGAGATGCCCGAACCAAAGAAAGAAGAAATATCCAAAGGGAAAACCGCCAAAATTGAAGAAAAATTAGAGGAAACCAAAATGGCGCCGGAGCAGGAAAATAAAAAAGAGAAGCCAAAAATAATAAAAAAGGGAAAGGAAACGAAAAAAGTTGAAATTATCAAAAAGACAAATGTGCGAAGGAATGCTTTAGATTTACACAGGCAGGCGGCTGAATATGAAAAGAAAATGCTCGAAGAAGAGAATAAGTGGGAAATTCCGGCGTTCCTCCGCCACAGCGAATAATTAATGATTAATGATTAGTTATCAATAATTATATATGAACAATGAACAGCGAAATTAAAAAAGCAATCTTGCCGATTGCCGGATTAGGCACCCGGTTCTTGCCGCTATCAACCATAATGCCGAAAGAAATCTGGCCGGTTATTGATAAGCCGGCGATACAATTTATTGTTGAGGAGGCAAAAGCGTCGGGAATAGAAGAAATAATCTTTGTAGCCAACGAAAAGAAAAAATTTATCCTTGATTATTTTAAGGGCTCTCCGGCGCCTTTAAAAAAGATTCTTAACAGCAGAAAAAAAACACAAGCGATTGAGGCCTTAAGCGAATTAGAAGAATTGATTAAGGGCCTGACATTTTCTTCAGTAATCCAAGAAAGGCCAATGGGCGATGGCCATGCCATCTTACAAGCAATGCCGAAATTAAAAAAAGAAGCGGTAGCCGTGCTTTTTGGAGATGACATAGTGGAGTCCGGAAAGCCTTGTTTACAACAACTTATTAATGTTTACGCAACCTGCCAGAGGCCGGTTTTAGCGCTTTGTCGCCTGCCAAAAGAGCTTCTTCCTTCATACGGAGTGGTCCAAGTGGAAAAAATCGCTAATCGGGTATATAAGGTAAAGAAAATTGTTGAGAAACCGAAACCGGGCGAAGAGCCCTCTGATTTGGCTATTGTAGGAAAATACATATTAACCCCGGAAGTTTTTGATTTTCTGAAAACAGCCAAGCCCAATGAAAAACAAGAAATTGTGTTGGCCGATATTCTCAGCAGAATGCTTCAAACAGGCAAAAGCATATACGGCTATGAATTTGAAGGAAGATGGCTTGAGTGTGGAAACAAAATGGCTTGGTTGAAAACCGATCTTTATTTAACTCTCAAAGACGACAGATACGGCGCTGAACTTAAAAAATTTGCAAAAGAAAATAATTTATTTTAATTATGGAAACTCAAGTTTTATACGATTTGATTATTATCGGGGGAGGTCCGGCCGGAATAACCGCCGGCATTTATGCCTATAGAAAAAAATTAAAAACTTTGATGATTTCAAAGGACTTTCGAGGACAAACAAAATGGGCGGTGTCAGTAGAAAATTATCCCGGCCTGCCGGACATCAAGGGAATAGATTTGGCCAAAAAATTTGAGGACCATTTAAGGGCGAATAACCCGGAGATTATTGATGACGAAGTAATCAAAATCAGCAAAGAAAATCAAATTTTTGAGCTTATTACCAAAAAAGGCGACCGCCTCATTTCTTTATCGGTAATTATCGCTACCGGGGCAGACCCAAGGCCTCTTGAAGTGCCGGGCGAAAAAGAATTTATCAGCAAAGGCGTGACTTATTGCACGACCTGCGACGCTCCGTTTTTCAAAGACAAGCCGGTGGCAGTCATAGGCGGAGGCAATTCCGGAGTTAAGACAGCGATTGAGCTGACTCATTACGCCTCTAAGGTTTATTTGCTTGAATTCCAAGAGAAACTGGCAGCTGACGAAGTGGAACAAGAAAGAGCCCGCGATAATGAAAAAATAGAAATTATTAATTTCGCTGCTTTAAAAAGCATTGAGGGGAAAAACAAGGTTGAGAGGATAACTTACGAGGATTTGAAAAGCAAACAGAAAAAGAATCTCAATGTGGAAGGGGTCTTTGTGTCAGTCGGCACCCAGCCGGCCACTTCGTTTATTAAGGAACTTGTGGATTTTAACGAGAAAGACGAGATTGTTATTGACCCAAAAACTTGCCAGACAAAAACTTCCGGGCTGTTTTCCGCCGGAGATGTTACGGATGTTAAATATAATCAAATTATCATTGCTGCGGGAGAAGGCGCCAAGGCCGCACTTTCTGTTTATGATTATCTCCGCAATCTGAAGAAATAATCAATAATCAATAATTAATCAATAATATGATAAAACCCCTCGGCATTTTAATTATTTGATATTAGTTGTAATTTTTTTAATGATGAATCGCTTAAACTCTACGACCAAATGCTTTCCACTTTTAAGTTTATTGATTAAGTCACTCATTTTAATTTCATATGAAGATTCAGATTTTTGATAAGTATGTAGAACAATTTATATTATCTTTAGAAAAGCCAACCGCTGCGAAAACGCTTAGAACGATTGATTTGTTAGAGGAGTTTGGACACAAGTTAGGTATGCCTCACAGTAAAGAGGTTAATAAAAATTTATTTGAGCTTCGTGTCCGAGGCGTTCAAGAGGTAAGAATACTTTATGGCTTTCACAAAAATTCCATTGTGCTTTTGCATGGCTTTATCAAAAAATCTCAAAAGATTCCTAAAAGAGAAATATTTACAGCTCAACAGAAGTTAAGGACCTTGACTGATTTATAACATATAAGTTATACTAAGATATATGAAAAATTATACTCAATTTAAAAAAAATCTCCTTACGGATAAGGAAATAAAAAAGTCCTATGACGAATTAGGGCCAGAGTTTAATTTTATCCACGCGTTTATCAAAAAAAGAATTGAAAAGGGACTAAGCCAAGAAGAGCTTGCCAAAAGAATTGGCACCAGGCAATCTGCTATTTCTCGTTTGGAGTCAGGCAGATATAATCCAACCTTTAAAGTCCTTAGAAAAATTGCTCAAGCACTGGATTCAGAAATAAAAATTTCCATTCATTAAATTAAAATTATTAATAATTAATCAATAATATGATTAAGCCCCTGGGTATTTTAATTATTTTTCTTTTTGTCGTAACCGTCGGCGGAATTTTAGTATGGCAATTCTGGTCAGGCGGAGAAACGCC
>Ga0265596_1001243_pt1 | contig 12293 bp, 26 predicted proteins | sample saktaG_FD_190143 | JGI IMG/M metagenome (GOLD analysis project Ga0265596, IMG submission 190143) | Saline water microbial communities from Sakinaw Lake, British Columbia, Canada - sak_2013_06_06_60m | ecosystem: Environmental > Aquatic > Non-marine Saline and Alkaline > Saline ...
CTAGTACATATATAATGCAAGACCTCTTTCTTTTATGCACCAGCAAGCTCTTACCATAGCTTCGGCTAAATGTGAGTAAACGCCAAAAATTTTGACGTTTCTGCTGTTGCTTTTTTGCTCTGAGCCGTACTCAAAAGTAATCCCTTTTAAGCTTTTTAGCATTTTAAGGTCGCTTATTATCTCTAGGCGTCCAGTCTCCATAAGCATAAGGGCGTTGGAGTAGAGGTCTTCTTTCAGTATTCCCCGTTTTTTTTCCTCGCCTTGTATCTCCAATCGTTTAGAAGCGTTATTAAGTCCGATGACTTTTCTGCCGTGCTTTTCAATAAGCATATCAGTAACGCTTCCGCCGACCCCCCCGTCGTCGATAAATATCTTGTTGAATTTCCATTCTCTTTCCAGTTCCCCGATTCTTCCGATAGTATCTGTTGTACTGACCCTATCTGTTGTTTTAACTTTAACAATTTTGAGTTTATTCTTCTGCATTTCACAGATGACAAAAGCATTTTCATCTCCCCCATATCTAGCAATATCTACCCCTAGATAATATCTTGCACCCGAGTTGTAGTCCTCTTTCTTGTTCCATTCTATAAATGTCATACATTTCTTTATTAAGTCTGTAGTAAAGAATTGGTTCCATTCGTCTGTGAATTCTCCTTGATACTCTTGGCGATATTCTGCCTTAGTCATACGTAGCTTTTCTTTTCTTAGAAAATCTTTCGGTATTCTAGAGCAATCTTCGGACGACACGTGAAAGCTTCTGAAGTCATTATCAGTAAATGAATTGTAGAAGAAGCCCCCCTTCCCGAATGGTGTACTAAGTAGAATAATGTGCCCCATTCCCCTCGCCTTTCTTGATACTGCAAGCATAGGAGTAACTGCGAGCCATACTGCTTCGGGTATGTACGCCGCTTCATCTGCAATCAATAAGTCAATAGTAAAGCCTCTTATAAAATGTCCGGTTCTTCCAGTAGGTAGTGAGTATATTCTGCTTCCGTTATTGAGTAGAATCTTGCTTAGTGTTGGTTTTTCATCATATAGGGTGGTTTTTTCGTCTTGTTCTTTTAAGTCTATCGTGCCTCGAACTTTCTCGAATAGCAAGCTCGACTGCCTTTGCGAAGCAGCAATAATTAAAGTAGTTGTACCAGCATTCTCTAGAGCGAATTTCACAGCCTTTGCAGAGACTACTTCGGATTTGCCTACCTGTCTGCCAGTTCTCAGCGTAATGTTTCCGCTGTGGTCTAGTACTTCCTTTTGCCATTTGTCCCATTTCCATTCTATTGCCATTATTTAACCAATCACGCTTAACTTATCACTTACCTTATTTTTTTGAAAAATCTCAAAGATGCCCGATACTGGTGAGGGTTGAATTTGTGATTTTTCTTATAAAAATCTTTCAAAGGGTACACTCACACACACACATAATCAATTAAGATTCGATACATACACATACACGTACGTCGTCGTCGTCACGTCGTTACGTTCCCCCCTTCGCAAGGGGGGACACAGGGGGGTCGTGCAGCTGCGGGGGGGTGTCACAGAGGGGGGGTGTCCCCCCCTTTGTTCGTATCGTGGCTAGCCCTATAAATAAAAGGCTGAACGCAGTTCTACTATTTACCGGAGCTCCGGCTTTATACATTTGCTTGCTTGCAAGCAAGTAATTTAGCCTATCCCGAGACGAAGTGAAGAACTTGTTCGAGCGAGGCGAGGGTAGGCTAAGCGTAGTTCTCTCTTTCAATTTAAGTGCTCTCCAGTAATACTAAAGACATATCTTTGCTTCTGTTTTAACCAGCCCAGCTTAATTAGAGCTTTAATGTTGTTTTTGAGGGTTTTTGGGTCTGTTCCGCACTCTTTCATAATGATTAAGTCCAGCTCTGACTTTAAGACCTTCTCTTTGTCCTTTGTTTTGTCTAAACGCCACATAACACGCTCTAATCGCTCAATAGTCACTTAAATGACCTCCGTTTGTCTTAATGTTCTTTGGTTAGGGTCTAAGTGGAGCTGTATGTTATAGTATTGGTGAGACCAGTCCCTTATTCTTCTTGCTCTTTCTACAGAGTAGCCTACAGCTCTTAAAGAGTTGTATTTGGTTACTCTATCTTCTTTGGTTTGTTCCATCTTTTATCATTAAGTATATTTTAGCCATCATATAGCAGAACAAGGGTATAAAGAGTATTGTTCCTACTACAAGTAACCACAATAGAACCATTTCTATTGCTATCATTGGTTCACTTCCACTATAAAGGGCTTTACGCTGTCTCCTTGTACGTTTGCGAATTTTCCATCACTTATTGTGACAAAGGTACATTTCTTATTTAAGAGTATTTCATCGTAGTTTATGACTGTTCCTTCTTTTAAGTTAGTTCCGAATCTTTTTAGTAAGTTTCCTAGTTTACTATCCACGTATAGTTTAGCTGGATAGCTGGCTTTTACTCTTGTTTTGTCTGCCATTTCTATTGTAACGTCTATATACTCATAAGGACTTGTCCGCTTGTTTAAGTCCACTATTGTTCCGTTATGTACTCCGTCATCTATCCTGTTTTGTTTTAATACTTCTCCTTCCATTTTATATCTTCTCCTTTAGTTTTTTTATTAATGAGACCACTTGAGGTCTAGTTAATGCTATACTTGTGTATGTTGTATTTCCATCGTTTTTTGTTCTTATGCTTATATTAAAACATAATACTTTGTCTGAATCTCTAATAAATGGTGTTACATTCATATTTGTAGTTATCATTCTAATGCCCTCTGTTTTGCAAGCTCAAGAGGGGCTTGCATAGTTGTAAAATAATAAGACCTCAAGTTTCCTTCTTTTATTGTTATCCATTTCTTTTCTATCATCATTTTGATTACTTTACAGCAATAGCTGTAATCCATATCAAGTTTAGATGATAATTTCAAAATGGTCTTTAAAGGAGTATCTACTACTGCCAAATAAACTAGAATCCTTGCTTCCGAAACCTTGAGGTCTTGTTTTTCGCCCATACTAGTTAGTTGCTACTACTACTATATAAACATTTAGTAATAATGATGTATAGTTTACAGAACAATATTCTACAGGATATAAGTCTTTAAATACAAGGCGGGCTTATAATCTAATGAATTAGCGGATAGACTATTATATCCGCCTCTTTTTCTTTAGAAAACGGATAGACCTATTGAAATAAAAAGTATAGCTAGTAGTAGCAATTGAATGAAATTTAAAGCATAAAAAAGACCTTATTCAAGGTCTAAGAAATAGTGTGCTATCTCGTTAGCAAAAGAAGTTTCACAAAATTCTTGAATATCTCCTTCGCTTAACCAGCACATAAATTCGTCAAAAATCATTTCTTTTGTAAGAGTTCCATTTTCGCAGAGCTCTATTAATTTGCAAGTATATCTTCTTGGCATTTAAGCCACCTCTTTTTTAGTTGAAGTAGAAGAAGATACTCCTTCTTCTACCTGTTTTTGTTCGTTCAGGAATAAGTTTATTCCTGAACCACCTAATATTTTTACAGTAAAATAGCATTTGCCATTCTTATCTGCTTTTACCCATAGTGCGACACCATCGCCTTTATAATCTGGTGCTTTTGGTACGAATACTTTTGTTTTTTCATCTGTCATTTTATGACCTCCGAGGCTTTACCTCGTGTAAATCGGGGAAAGTGAGGAGAGTACATAAAATTACTGAGAAAAAATTAAAGATATCATACCATAACACGGATTATGAACGCTATGGCGAGACCTTTGGGGAAAAGCTGAACGAATAAAAATGCTATACTAGTAAAAGATATTAAGCAACACTTGTAATAATTCCGCCTACTACTGTGACTGTTGCAGCGTCTCCATTTGTAAATGAGCCCGTGAATCCGTCGTCTGCTTCTATAGAATTTGCTGTTAATTTTGAATTAAAATCTGATGTAGTGCTGTTTATTGTTAATATTTTAGTAAAAACTCCATTTACTTGTAGATGAAATTGTGCTTCTGAATCTTCTGCTCTGAATGTGTTGTCTAAAACTTCTACTCTTAGAGTGCCATAAGCTAGTGAATCAAATACAAAATCAAGGTCATTAAATAAGCCTGCAGTATCTAGTACTCTGTTTATTGTTATTGAATGCAAAGTAGAAGAATCTGTTTGTTGTAAATTATCAACGTATTCTTTATTTACTAAGTCTTTGTCTCCTGTTGGTGTGTTTCTTTTAATGCTCCTTTGATGTTCTCCGCTATTGTTTGGTAGTATTATGTCATTTGTTATTATTGGTCTAGATTGTCTTACGCTACTTAATGCTCTAGCTGTTTTAGATACCACTCTTATTCCTCTGTAGTACTTTACTTTCTTGAGGTACTAAGTTAGTTATTCTTCCTGTTTGTTTTTGGCTTCTTGCATTTAATCCTTTTGTTACTGGGAATTTTGTTCTTAGTTCTTTTTCTCCTTTTGTGCTTGCGATTATTGTTCCGTGAATTCTAAAACCTCTTGTCCCTCTGTTTGCTTTTTCTTGAAATGTTACTAAATCGTTAGAGTTTCCGCTTAATATTCCTATTGATTCATAGTTTCCGCCCCAAGCATATCTAGGGGGGTTGCCTATAGGAGCAGTTGGTTTTATTACTATAGAATATCTTGTTCCAGTTACTATATTTGTTGTGCCTGTGGAATCGTGCCAATTAAATGTAGTTCCTACTGAAGCTGCTGTTATGTCTGTTAATTTTATTATTTGAGTAGAGGGATAACCATTAGAGTTTGTCGTGTATAAATATACTTCTAAGTCTCCCGGTGAACCTTGTTTTAATAAAGGAAGTGTGATTTTTGTTAATGTGTAATTTTGTGTTGCAGCAAAAGAAGTAAAGTAATAAATGTAGTCATCATTATAGCCTATATTTTCCGTAGAATTATTTTGTTCTGTTATTACCATTTAATCCCTCTGTACTTTGGTTAAGTAAAAGGGTTTTCTTCCTTGAGATGGTGCTACTACAAAAAATGTAGCTGTATCATCATTTGCTGTTGCTGCTCCTGTGCTGTATGTGCCAAAAGTAGTATTTAATCCAGCCATAGTATCTGTTACTGTGGTTGTTGCTGTTAGTTCGGGTGGTGCTGCAGCAGTTCCATAAAGACTATATCTTAGAGTAAATGCTCCCCAATCTGTAAAGGAACTTAAATCATTACTCCAATACATTAAATCTGTTGAATAAGGGTCTGAAAAATCATTTCCTATTCTGTTGCTCCCGTTGTTTGGGGCGTTCCATTTTAAAACAATAGAATATTTTACTCCATTTGATAGTGCTGCAGTTCCAGTAGAAGAAAGTTTTGCTATAGTTCCTGTTATTCCAGCAGAGGCTATTGTTGTAAATGTTGCTAAAAGTGTGTCTGCGTGGTCGCTTCCATCTACAGTATATATAAAGACTTCTACGTTTCCCGGAGAACCATCTTTGTTTAAATATACGTCAATAGTTTCTAGAGTATAAGCTGCTGCTGCTGTGAATGTGTTACATATATATGCTGTTCCATCACTATGAGCGTGTCCTGTTGAAGTTGTTAGATTCTCTTGTTGTAGTGCCATATAGAGTTAATAAGTATAGAAGTATATAAACTTTACGCTGAACGGACTATTTTTGTTAGATAATAAATAGAACCATTTCCGCCTGTTGTAATAAAATAAGAAGTAGTATCAGCTGAAGCTGTTGCTCCGCCGGTGCTTAATGCGTCTAGAGCTGTATTTAAAGCTGCCATACTAGCGTGTTCTGTAGTTGTTGCAGTTATATCTCCAGTTGCCATTATGCTGTTGAGCTTCCGTTTAGTTGTCCTTTATCTGCTAAGTGTTTTAAATATGTTGCAAATGCGTCGCCTACAGTTGTAGCAGTATTGCAGTCAAAGTCGTAATCACTTACGAAATTGACAGAAGCGAATGCGGTATTGTCCGGTTCATCTCTTTGATTTCTTACCATCTTCTTTTGCTTTAGTTCTGATTTCTTCTCGTTTTTCTTCTTTTTTTAATTGAATCTCTTTTACGAATGCGTGGTCTACGAATTTTCTACATTTACAGATATGGTTATGCATATCTAATCTAGCCGCTTCGTTTCCTTCTTCTACATATTTGTTATATAATCTTATACAGTTAGCGATAGTCAATTTACACCACCGTATCAGTTATAACATAAATGCATTTTGGGTCGGTTACTAATGCGATTCCTTCTTCCCATACTCTAATCTTTTTACCGATTCCGGGTTCATCTATTACTACAGATGATAAAGGAGAGAATTGTTTCCAAGTTACCGCTCTTTGAGGTACAAAGATAAGTGCTTCGTCTGTTGTTGCTATTTCACTTACTACGACTTGAAGCCCTAATAAGTTCATTACAACGCCATCTTTTACTTTTTCAGTAGCAAAGCCCGGTATGCTTGAACCTTTTACGTTTATAAGGAATTCTATAAGGTTTTTGTGTTCTATTGAATTAATCAATAGAATAGCTCCTTCCGGATTATAACCTTGTGCTCTTATTCCTTGTTTTGCTGTAAGAATGTCTTTAATTGGGTCTCCTGTAGCTGCGTCGTCCCAGCCATCAGCAGTTGCTGCGGCTGTTAAAATTCCGCTTGCGTCTGTTATTGCGTCATAAATTGTTAAATCTACTTGATAACCTACTGCTCTTACTAAGTCCCTTACGTTTCCAGCTAGAATATCAATATCAGAATCTTTAATATCTTCCATAGATATAAGAGGAGATTCTACGAAATACTTCTTTACGTAAGAAGTTTGTCTAGTCCAGCTTTGTTCTACAACAACCGGTCTAGCTTTTTCTCCAGCTAATTTAATTTGTGAAGCTGTTATTCCAGTTGTATCTGTTGAATCTAAAAAACCAGCTGTTTTCTGATACCATCTTACTTCACGAGCTTTTGTTTTTGAATTGGTACAAAACCTTTTCATTAATAAAGCTTCATCAGCGAAACCTTTTGCTAGCTTATCTATATCAATTCCCCTAATGTCCTTTTGAGAGCTGCTATCTGCCATTATGCTATTTTCCTCCCGAATGGTTTAAGTTCGAATAAGAATGTTTGTAGGTCTGTAGCTGTTTCTAAAGCTGTACCTAAAATATTTTCAGAAGAGTCATCTGCGACTACTATTTCGTTAGGGTCGCCTGTTGAACAGTCTGTTATTAAAGCGTCTCCTACTGTGCAGCCCGCTGCCCCTACTGTACCTTTGAATATTCCACCCCTATATACAGCTAATTTTGTATTGCCATCATTTGCAATCTTTTCGCCTGCTGCGATTCCCGCTACTATAGCGTTGTCGGTTGTGCAAGCTGCTGCTGTCATTGGGTCGGATAGAGTTAGGATTGTCCCTTTCTCTATTGTAGCTCCATCTGCTACAGTCATCATAATTGGTAGTTCTGTTTCTATAATTAGGGTTGTTTCGAGTGCCATAGCTACTTTATATATAATAAACTATATAAATCTTTCGTTATTTAGCTTGTTCTTCTTTAATTTTAGATTCAGCAAGTTTAAGCATTCCTCTTTGAATAATAAGGTTGTCTTCGCCTTGTTCTATTAAAATAAGAGCTTCTTTCTTCACTCTAGTCCATAGAACCTCTGCTTTACTTCCGATTTCTACTTCAATCTTTTCAGATGAATCTATAGGTTGTCTATTCTCCTTCTTCATTTGCCATCACTCTGTCTTTATATGCGACTGCAGATTCTTCTTGTTTTTCTCCGGCTTCAGTTTTACCGCCTAGACGTGCTTGAACTTTTGCAGCTTCTTCTCTTTTGACTAGTTTTTCGTGTGCTTCGTTTGCTGCTTCTAATCTTTCAGCTGCTTCGTTTGCTTTATCTACCATAGTTTTAGCTGCGTTTTCAATTGCTGTAGTTTCTTCTACTGGCGTTTGTTCTTCTTTTTTTTCTTCTTCCATATTTCTTCCCTCTACTTTTTTAGTTTGTCTTTAATTAAATATAATACTTCTGTATTAGATTTAATAACTTTTTTCATATCGAAAACATAAAATAAACACAAGACTATAGGAAATCCGACGGTGCTTATTATTTGTACTATTTCTTCTGTAATCATATTATCCCGAAATTTAATTTACTTGGTCTGTTATCTTCTGCCGCTTTAGCTGCTTCTATTCTATATTTTTGCCAAAATTCAGCAATTGCTTCTCTGTCTTCTGCTTCTAATTTTCTTTGTTTTTCTCTTTCTTTAGCCCAAAAACGAGCGTCTGCGTCTCTAGCATTTTTTGCAGCTTCTCTTTCAAAATTAATCATAATTTGCCTTTGTTGATTATAGTAGTCTATGTTTGTTTGTTCTTGTTGTGATTGTTCGTTTCTAATTCTTTCCCATTTTTGGTCGTTTGATTCTCCTGTTTCTCTTTGTATTTGTTGGTCTTGAGCTAGCTTATCCATTAAGATGGCTGCTGCTTTAGCTCCTTTTATTTTATTAGGAATTCCGATGGCTGGAGAAAATGGCGACCACATAGTGATTTTTTCCCATACGTCTAAATCTAGAATTTCGTCTCTTGCTTCTGCTGCTTCATCATATAAAGTATAATCTCCTGTTGCTTGAGCTTGTCTTAATATATCTCTCATTACTATGCTAATTGGTTCTGGTGCTTCTGCTTGAGACCACTGCCCTAAAAACATAGCCGAAGCTGCTCCAGCTAATGCACCGCCTGCTGCTAAAAGTGTTTTTCCGGATAGTGCTCCAGTTACTATTGTTGTTGCTGAAGTTGCTGTAGCTGTATTTACTGCTGTTGTTGTTCCGGCTACTGCTGCCCCAGTTCCGAATGTTGCTAGTGTTCCTATTCCACCAGCGACTGCTGCACCTATTCCTAGTTGGAATAGTCCGGCTTTAGCTTCGTCTATAATAAATTGTTTTAAATCTTTTGTTTGCATTAGTTCTTTTACTCTTGTTAAGTCTAATTGTCCTGTTGTTGATAATGTCGGAGTAATATCTTTTCCGAATTGTTTTGAATTAAAGCCTTGAGGTTGAGTGGCGGGCGGAGAGGGTATAGTGGTGCTAGAAATTGAACCGCCCGCCTGCGAGGAAGTAAGTTTTTTTTCTATTGTGGTTGCGTCGAATCCTTCTTGTCCGGGTAGTTTTCCACCTTGTGCTACGTGTTCCCCTATTGAGCCCGGTCTAGGTTGAGCTTTTAGTACTGGTGTAGGTTGGTTTTGTGCTCTTTTTTCTTCTTCTTTTTTAGCCCTACTTATAGCGGTTTTTCTTCCAGTTTTTACCATTATGTTTTGCCTTCCATTTCTGATTTAGTGTCATTTGGTTGAGGTTGTTCGAGTGGTTCTTCTTCTAGTTCCATTCTTGGTTTATCGCTTATTGCTTCGTTATCTAAGCTAGCTGGAAATGTTAATTCTATTTGGAGATTTAATTGTCCTAGAATTTGTTCTTCTACATATTTTTGTCTTCCTTTTATTCTTTGTTCGAATGCAAGATATACTATTTTTCCACTTGCGTCTGTAAAGCTTTTAGCATTTCCTACGATTATTTGTGGTACGCCTACAGCTTGGAAAAAATAGTCGTTTAATTGTTCTATCCAGCTCAAAGGATTTAAAGAAGCATTTGTAGCTGTTGATACTAGTTCGGGTACTACAACGCCTTTAGGAATATACATATTTTCGCCATTTACTTTTGCTGCGTCATTTTTTGTTTTAAATGCTGCAATTTCTGAAGTGTCATCTGTATCAAGGTGATATATCCATAAAGGTTCTACATTTCTATGTAGTACTCTTTTCCAATCTGTCATAGCTTCGTTTCTAGCGTCTATAACATTTTGAAGTGCTGGTATAATACTTATTCCGTGCATTTCATCAGCTAGCCTATTATGGCTCAAAACAAATATTTCATCAGTTTTGAATGTTTTATTTTTAGCTCCTTTTACTTTTGATGTTTGTTCGTATCTTATGATTCTTCCTTTTTCGTTTTGTACTACAACAATTGTGCTAGGGTCTAGTGGTTTTAAATTTGCAAGAGTTCCTTTTTCATCTCTTATGATTTCGCAGTATGCGTCTTCCCCAATATATGAGGTTCTTTCCATATTTTCAAGGATTGAATTAAAAGAATCTTTTCCGTTTCCTTTTATTGTGCTTAGAAGTAATTTTGTAAATTCATCAGATTCGAATCCGTTTCCCATAACCCAGTTAGCTTTAGTATCGACTGCTATTCTTAGTTCGGGTATTGCTTTATAGTAACCTAGCCATTTAGACCAGTTAGAATTCTGATAAGTTGTTTCTCCGTTTCCAGTTGCTCCATCTGTATTCATAGATTGAACTGAATAATCTACCATAGTGCTTGTTAAGCCTGAAGCTACTGAGCTTGATATGTCTGTTTCTGCCATTAGTCTTCCCTCGTTTCAGTAAAGAATACTTGAGCTCCGTAGATTTCTTCATTTGTATCTACGTCTATTGCCTTTATTGAATAGTAATATTTGCTATTATCTATTACAGCATTTGATACTGTTGTGATTGCTGAATTTAAATTTGTTTGTCCCATTCCTACAGTAGTGCCGTTAGTTATTTGACTTTGGTACATAGAATATTCTTTTGCTCCATTACTTCCATAAAGAATGTAGCTTGTAACTGTTACGCCGTCGGGTAGATATACTGGAGCAACGAGGGTCGCATTATCGGCTCTTGCTATTACTCTAGTTTCGTGAATATCAACGTCTTTATCCCAGTTTGTAGCTTTCCAAGCAGTAGTAGGTACTGTTATAAATTTAGCATTACTTCTAAAAAGGTTATTTGTTTGTCCGAATATTCCGAAGTTTAAGTTACTCATATTTGCACCTTAAAGATTTTTTCCATAGGTGGTATTTTATTTTCGTCTTTTTTTCCAAAAGCCTTGACAAGCCCCAAGCGTAGCATAGCTTCTCCCATATCTAGACCTCTAGATATGACTTTGCCTAGAAGTCTGCCGTATTTTCCTACTCTGTTTTGTCTATCTATTATAACTTGAATTTTTTGACCTTCGATTTGTTCTTTTAGCCATTCTCTAGCTGTTTCTCCACCTTCATTTAATTCGGGTGCGTCGATATTTAGGAATCTTAACGGGAAGTTAAAATCTCTAAAAGTTGTGTTAAGCGTGATTGTATCTCCATCAGTAACTTTAATAACTTCCGCTTCAAAGTCTTCAGTAATTTGGATATGCGGGCTTGAAAACTGTTCGGTTTCCATTTGCTTGTTTGTAAGTTCCGGATAATCCTTGTAATTATGTGCCATTTAATTTCCGCCACCTTCACTTAAAAAAGATTGGGTCTTTTTATCTCTTAGTATAGATAATGCTCTTAAAGCTCCATCTCTTAGTATATTTATCATATCTTCAGCCTCTACTCTGCTTGTGAATCCACTCATATCGTATTGTATAGCATAGATTGCAGCAAGATTTGAAGCTGCTTCTGTAAGTAGGTATTTTGTAGTTGCTGGTAGTGCTGTAAATGCAGCAGTATCAGCCGCGAAAACTTTTCTAGCAGTACAGTTTATAAGGTTTTCAGCTTGTGCTATGTATGAATTAGCATAAGCTTCTGCTTTTGAAGTAGCAGAGACGTTTGCTCCGCATTTGTATTGAAATTCCAATAATGTTGGTACGTATATTCCTGTATGTGTCATAGTATATCTTTATATAGTGTTGAATTATTTAAATCTTTGGTATTTTGACCTTCGTTAAGCAAGAAGGACAAGTAACGAAGTTTTTTAAAGACTTCGTGTCCCATTCATACTCGCACCTGTGGCATTTGATTCTCATTCTAGCCGCCAATCTTTATTAGCGTAAAATTCGCCAATAATAAGCTCTTTATCTTCTTTTTCAGCTTTAGCTAAAAGTTTTTCGAATCCTTTTCCCATAAAAGAATCGTTTGCTATTCTTGGGTTTAAATCTCTTGCATATATTTCTGACATTTTAATCAGTCTCCTTAAAATTTAATTTTAGGTTTTCATATTCTTCACTAAATAATGTTAAGACAACCTTTTCCCCTCTTTGTGTGTGAATTATTACTTTCCTCACAAAAGAATCGTATGCCATATTTTGTTTTCTTATTTTTCTTGTTTCTATGTTTTTTATTTCTTGTATGCTTATATCCATTTTTTTTCCCTCGTCGAGGTTTAACTTCCTCTATATATGGGTAGTAGTAGTAGTATATAAATATATAGGGTCTAGTACATATATAATGCAAGACCTCTTTCTTTTATGCACCAGCAAGCTCTTACCATAGCTTCGGCTAAATGTGAGTAAACGCCAAAAATTTTGACGTTTCTGCTGTTGCTTTTTTGCTCTGAGCCATACTCAAAAGTAATCCCTTTTAAGCTTTTTAGCATTTTAAGGTCGCTTATT
>Ga0265596_1001244_pt1 | contig 12293 bp, 11 predicted proteins | sample saktaG_FD_190143 | JGI IMG/M metagenome (GOLD analysis project Ga0265596, IMG submission 190143) | Saline water microbial communities from Sakinaw Lake, British Columbia, Canada - sak_2013_06_06_60m | ecosystem: Environmental > Aquatic > Non-marine Saline and Alkaline > Saline ...
CCGGATTCAGCGGTTACAAAAAATCCGATAAATAAACTAAGATTTCCCAATGGCGCAATAATTGGCGGAATCATAAGGGGTAAAGAAGGTTTTATTGCAACAGGTGATTTTCAAATTAATGAATGCGATAAAGTTGTTGTATTTTCTTTACCTAATGCCTTTCATAAAGTTGATAAATTGTTCAACTGATAAATGTTTTCACATCATGTTAAATGGAGTTAAAATAAACATAAAATTAATCGTAAGATTTATTGGATTCTTACTGATAGTTGAAGGTTTTTTTATGTTTTTAGGCATACCTTTTTCACTTTATTATTGTGGGAATAATTGCAACTCTTTATTAATATCAGGATTGATTACATCTTTTTCGGGACTGATATTATTACTTTCAACAAGGAAAAATTACAATAAGAATATTGGAAAAAGAGAAGGGTATATAATTGTTACTTTTTCATGGATAATTATTTCGCTTTTTGGCACGCTTCCTTTTCTGATAAGCGGTGCTATACCGGATTTTACAAATGCATTTTTTGAAACAATTTCAGGATTTACTACAACCGGTGCTTCCATTTTAAATGATATTGAATCTTTGCCCAAAGGAATATTATTCTGGCGAAGCATTACCCATTGGATTGGCGGAATGGGGATTATTGTATTGTCAATAGCAATCTTACCTGTTTTAGGAATTGGCGGAATGCAATTATATGCTGCAGAAATGCCCGGTCCTGTTCCAGATAAACTTCATCCGCGTATTACACAAACAGCTAAAAGACTATGGGGAATTTATATTATTCTAACTTTTGTTGAAACCGGCTTATTATTGCTTGGAAATATGAGTTTGTTTGATGCACTTTGCCATGCCTTCGGAACTATGGCAACCGGAGGTTTTTCAACACAAAATACAAGTGTTGCAGGCTATTCTCCTTATATTCAATATGTAATTATTGTATTTATGATTTTTGCCGGAACTAATTTCACCTTGCATTACCTTGCCTTGCATGGAAAACTTAAAAAAGTTTGGCAAAATGAAGAGTTCAGGTATTATATTTATTTAATTTTTTTAGTAAGTCTAATAATTACGATCTCTTTGATTATCCTAAGTAATCAATCTTTTGAAAGGGCTATAAGAGAATCATTATTCCAGGTTATTTCAATTGTTACAACAACAGGTTATGTAACTGCAAATTATTTAAGTTGGCCCGGATTACTTTGGATGATAATATTTTTACTGATGTTTATAGGTGGCTGTGCAGGTTCAACGGGTGGAGGGATAAAGGTACTCCGCCAGTTGTTATTGTTTAAAAACAGTGGAATGGAGTTAAAACGACTAATTCATCCAAAGGCAATAATTCCTGTAAAATATAATAGCAAAACAGTATCCCAGGATATTATTTTTAAGATAATGGCTTTTTTCCTGATATATATAATAATTTTTGCGTTCGGAACATTTGTGATGTCTCTCCTTGGTCTTGATTTTGAAACTGCAATTGGCTCAACAGCAGCCACTTTGGGAAATATTGGCCCTGGTCTTGGCAATGTCGGACCAGAAGGCAATTATGCAAATATCCCGGAGTTTGGCAAATGGTTCTTATCTTTTCTTATGCTTTTAGGCAGGCTTGAATTATTTACAGTTTTAATTTTGTTATCACCCGCTTTTTGGAGGAAATAATTCTTCTTAACATTATTGAGTATAGTCTGAGAAGTAAAATTTTGAAATATTATATAGCATCATACAAAAATATTTGGAAGATTTCTTATCCGATAATTTTGGGTTTGTTAGCTCAAAACCTGATTAATGTTATTGATACGGCTTTTTTAGGAAGAGTTGGAGAAGTTGAATTAGGAGCATCGGCAATAGCAGGATTATTTTATTTTTCTTTATTCACATTAGGATTCGGTTTTGGAATAGGTACACAAATTCTGATCGGAAGAAGAAACGGAGAAAGAAATTATAAGGATATTGGTATTTTAGTTGATCATGGTTTTTATTTCCTTATTATTCTTGGTATTTCGATATTTTTTTTAATTGAATTTTTATCTCCTGTATTTTTAAAGCAGTTTATTAAGTCGGATGCAATTTATAAAGCAAGTATAATTTATCTGGATTACAGGATGTGGGGAATTGTTTTTGCTTTTATAAATGTGATTTTCAGAGCATTTTATGTAGGAATAGTAAAAACCAAAGTACTTACCTATAGTGCCGTCATCATGGCAATTATGAATATTTCATTAGATTATTTGTTAATTTTTGGCAATTATGGATTTCCTGAAATGGGTATTGGGGGCGCTGCGATAGCTTCTGTTATTGCCGAAGGAACTTCTGTATTATTTTTTATTGTTTACACCCTTGTTAGAATTGATATAAAAAAATACCGACTATTTATTTTCCCAAAATTAAACGTGCGGATAATAATTAAAACACTTGAAATATCCGTTTTTATAATGCTTCAGTATTTTATTTCAATGGCTGGCTGGTTTGCTTTTTTTATGATAATTGAAAAAAGCGGTGAACGACCGCTTGCTATTTCCAATATTATCAGAAGTGTTTATTTGATATTAATGATACCTATATGGGGATTCAGTTCTGCTACTAATACGCTTGTAAGTAATACAATTGGGAAAGGATTGGTTCATAAAGTAATACCTGTTATTAAAAAAGTAATTAATCTTAGTTTTCTCAGCACATTCTTAGTTATTATATTAACAGTCACTTTTCCGCGTTTACTAATTTCAATTTATACTACAAATATTGAGTTAATAAACGAAACCATACCTGTTTTATATGTTATTACAGGCGCACTTGTTTTATTTTCTATAAGTGTTATTTTGTTTAATGGGGTTTCGGGAACCGCAAATACTAATATTGCCTTACTTATTGAGTTTATTACAATTGTAATATATATGACTTATACATATTTAATCGCTGTAATATTTAAGCAATCAATTGAAGTTATCTGGTGTGCCGAATATGTTTATTTCATATTACTTGGCGGAATGTCGTATTTATATTTAAAAAATGGGAACTGGAGTAAAAAGGTTGTTTGATAATTTTATAACGAAACCTTCAAGGTTTTGAAAACCTTGAAGGTTTAATAAAACGGAAAAGACCTTCTGGCGTTCGCAGAACCTGGAAGAGTCTTATTGGAATATTCTGGAAAAATTAGAATGTTTTATATATTAGTTTTATAGTTAAAATATTTTTATGCGTTTCAAATTTCAAAGCAAAATATGAAATCAAAAGCAAAAAAAATTATACATTTACGTGAATCCCGTTATTATTTTTGGTTAAATCCATATGAGAATATGGCTTTTACACGATGCCCGAAATGTGATAAGAAAACGAAAATCAGGAAGATTTGTTTAGTCGCTGACTTTAAAAAATCTAAACTATTATTTATGAATCTGCAATGTAAATATTGTCAGGATTGTGATTTAATAATTGTTAAAAAAGTAAAGTTAGAATATCTTTTTCGTAATATGTTTTGTGACAACGAAAATGACTTCAACTTTGATGATTTTTTTATTTTCGGCACTATTGACAGAAAAGATTTTCTGAAAAGTAATATTGAAAGTATCCCATCTCATAAAGCAATTGAATTAGTTTATCCTTTTAAAGATTTATTGAAATTTGAGGTCAGATATGGCTGGCGTAAAGATTAGCTATTTTTTTTAGACAGGATTAAAAGGATTTTTTTGTTAATTTTGGGAGGTGAAAGAACCTTAAATATTTTTTTATGAGATTTGAAATCAAATTCAGGATTTCGGGTAAAAAGCAGGTGCTGCCGTTTAATTATCAGTATCCGCTGAGTAGCTGGATTTATAAGGTTTTGGATAAAGCTGACAGTGATTTTGCAGCTTTCTTACACGAACAGGGATACCGGCTTGAAAATTTGAAAACCTTTAAGCTTTTTACTTTCTCAAATTTACGCTTTCCCCGACACACGTATAAAGCCATTCCTAAATCCGATCGTATGGAAGTATGGGCGAGGAATGCCTGGCTGATTGTTGCTTTTCAATTGCCCTTACCTGCTGAAAAATTTATTATCGGTTTGTTTCAAAACCAAAAAGCAATAATCGGCGACCGTATTTCGCAAATTGAAATGGAAGTGGAAAACATTCAGGCATTAAAACCCGAATTGCCTGACGGGAAAAGTGTAAAAATAAAATGCCTTTCGCCCATTGTTGTTGCACTTAACGAGGAAGGTAAAAAACATGAAACATACATTTCGCCCGAACACCCGCAGTACAAAGCACTTTTCCTGAAAAACCTCCTGGATAAATATCAGGCAGTATGCTTACAAAAGGGGATTAATTGTAAAGAAATACAAACAAATGAATTAGATTTCAAATGTTTGACCAAAGAACCGAAAAGCCGGAAACAAACCCTGAAAGCACACACCGATGCACAAACTGAGGTTCGGGGATTTTTATTTAATTTTGAAATTAAAGCTCCAAAAGATTTAATTGAAATAGGTTTAAACTCAGGTTTCGGTTCAATGAATGCTCTTGGGTTTGGGTGTGGAGAGGTGGTTAATTAGTGTGTGTCTTTTAACTTTTGTATTTATTTTTTAGATTTTTCAGGAACTTTGTAAACAAACTTTAATTAATTTGTTAAATCTTTGAGTATGTGTAAATACAATGAAAACAATTACGTCTATCAGAGTTTCTGGTTTAAAAATGAGATAAAAGAACATTTTTATGCTGGCAACGGATTTATTACCCACAAAAAAGATATGGATATTGAAGAATCTTTCGACCTTGCCCGTGAAATGGCCGAAGACAAAGAGGCTTTTATGCCGTCATTGGTTAAAAAAATTGAATCGCTGATAGGTGAAGGAAACTACCGGTATGATTTCTGGGAGTTTAGTGATGAGGATTTTTCACTTTACTGGTTTATAAAAAAGGAGGTTTACGTTGAGAAGATGAAACTAATAAGGGAATGGATAAAGTTTGAGGAACTGGAAGAATTGATTTGGTTTCAAGAGACAGAAGACATAACTAATTAGTGTATGTCAATAAAGTCCGATAGTTTAAATAATTATTAAAAATCACAAATGACAAGCACCAAATTTCAAATAAATTACAATGTTCAAAAATTCAATGACCAAAACAGTTTCGATCATCCATACAAGTTTTGAAATTTGAAATTTGGAAAATTATTTGAAATTTGAAATTTGGTGCTTCATTTATGAAAATCATTGACTTTATGGACAAGCACTAATTAGAGGCTGTCCATAAAGTCCCAGGGGGACGAAATATTTGTAGCCCCGAGTGAAATTCGGGGTTATAAATGACCAAGTTATCCAAGACCCATCGGGGCGAAATATTAAAACTAACGATTTTATAGAAAAACACTAAGTAACAAATAAGATTATAATAAAAACAAAAAATGATGAATGTTCTCTCGACTGGCAACGACATAACGAACAGTGGATGTCACTTTTTACAGGTTCTCTTCAGGAATGCCTGCAATTTATTGATAAAACCGGGGGTTGGTTTGAATAAGATAACCGGTATAGCATTATCATTGATAAACAAAAAATTGAATAATGAAATACGAACGAGACATTTTTTATGACCATGCACATTTAAGCAACAAACAAAAAATTGAACTTTTCTACGATGCTAAAGAACAGTCTTATGAATGGTGGGTTGATATTTTAGATTGCGAAAAAAGTTTTGCACGACAAAGAATTGAAATGTCCTTCGAAAATGTCATGAAGAAATTCGACGAAGAATCTAATTTTGTGATTATTCACAGAAAAGGATATAGTGAATGGGATTTTTATATAGAAATAGGATTTTCTGCAATGACAACACCGGATTATTTTCTTTGGATTCATTTGAAAGAAGTCAAACTTCCGTATTTCATTGAAAAGTATAATTTGAAACCGAAAAAATAATTGACCTTATAATAACAAATGGGAGAATTTTTGAAACAAAAAAAACTAAGAATACGAAAACTGAGAGAGCAAAAAGAAGAAGATAGAAAAGAGAGACATCGGCTTAAAGCTCTACCGAAGCCTTTGCGAAAGATTAAAACCGACTTGCACTTCTATGTTGATTTTATGGATGTTTTCGATGGCTATATTGGTGATTTTACCGGACAGATTATTCCTGCGGAACCGGTTGATAACCCATTTGTTATTATTAATGAAATGAAACTGAATTTTCCGCATCAAAATTCGCTCAGCGATGAGCAAAAAAAGCAATACGTCAAGGAAATATCAGAGGCTTTCAACAGAATGGGTTTTTATATAGATTTGATTGGAAAAACAAAGCTGCCGGAAATGTATGAACTTTTCCTTTACCATTTTGAAAAACCACCGGAGCAAGGTTTCGATATATTATCTTCTGTTAACTTCAAAGGTATTACATTGAAAATTGAACGAATTTGTTTTGAAAATAATTATTTTTGACGGAAGTTGGCAAAAGGAGTTGTATTTTAAGAAGGTTTAAATTAGAAAAAATAACTTGAATAAATTTGTTTTTAGGTGATTTGTAATTAATCGAATCAAAACAATTGCTTACTAACTTTATAATGACTATATGCAAGAACATGTTAAAATTGAAAGACTTCTTACTATTTTGAAATTACTTTCTTCAAATATAGGATATTCATACAAGCAGCTAAGTGAAAGAGTTGACGTAACCGAAAGAACAATCAGGCGTTATTTGAAGTCGTTTGAAATAGCAGGATTATTTGTAGAAAACAATAACGGGTATTTTCGATTGGAAAAAGGTACTCCATACCACAAAGATATTTATTCATTGTTGCATTTTTCAGAAGAAGAGGCAAATTTATTAAACGAGGCTATAAATAATATAGAGCAAGATACTTATTCAAAGATAAATCTAAAAGACAAACTTTTTGCCCTTTATAATTCCGACAGAATAAACTATCCAATAATCCAAAAAGAGGATTCAGGAAATGTAAAATTAATTATTGAAGCTATTCGGGCTAAAAAACAAATTAAACTTATAAACTATAAATCTTCAAACAGTGAAACTATTAAAGATAGAATTGTTGAACCTTTCGATTTTACTACTAATTATATTCATCTCTGGGCTTTCGAAAATGATTTTTCAAATAATTACTTATTTCGTATTTCACGAATTAGTAAAGTTGAAATTCTTGAAAATAGTTGGATAAATGAAGATAAGCACAAAAAAGGGAAAACAGATGTTTTCAGAATGAGTGGCGAAACAGAAACATCCTTTGAATTAAAATTGACAATTAAAGGTTGTAATTATCTTATTGAGCAATACCCATGTGCAAAAAAACATATAAAACAAATTGGAGAAAATAAGTATATTTTCAGCTCATGGTATGCAAATTATCAGGGAATATCTAAATATATTTTAAGTGCTATTGACGATGTGGAAATCTTAAAGCCCGATGATTTAAGAGATTATATGAATAATATAATAAGAAATAAGAAATTTTAAAATTCCTTTTTCAATTGACACATCCTGTCAATTATTTAATTATTTTTGCAAATTAATAATTAGAAAACAATCATTTAAAAATGAAATATAAACTTACCGAAGAATATTTTGAAACACCAATTTTTCAAAAAACAGTCCAAGAATATTTTGATACTGTTTTGAAAGGTATTTTGAATTACAAAGAAATCATACAAGCCAAAGGACTTTTTGTGATTGACAGGGAAGTAAAAAAAGACTTATATGATATGCCTTATCATATTCATATTCTTAACGGACTAATTCCGGCTTTATTTATTTACGAACAATTTTGTATTAAGAGGAGGTTGATTGAAAATGATGATATTGAGAAATATCTTAAAATTTTTATTCTTGGTTTTACCTTTCACGATGCAGACAAACTAACAGGAACAGGTTGGGACAATGCGTTAGAAGAATTAGATAAAATAACAGACGAATTATTAATTTCTGACTTTTTTAATGAATTTGAAACCTATAAAAACGATGTATTTTTCATAGCACTTTCAACTGAAGACCGAACTGAAGTTTTAAAAAACAAATATAAAATATCCTTAGATTACAACCATTTAACTGAAATCCTTGCTCCGCTTTGCAATTTTGCTGACGGTATAGCTTCAATTCAGGAATTAGACGGAGTAGAAATGTTTTACAAAGAAGCAAAAAAGTCATTGGGAAAAATAAATCAGATTGTTGATTTAAAATTGTCGTATATAAAAATCCACGAAAACCCTTATACACTTTTAAGTCAAAACCTTTTGAATACAGCAGCCAAAGTTTTAAAACAAAACAAGCGTTCTATTCTTTACACAATGCGAGACGGTTTTCTGTTTTTTGGTGATGATTTACAAAATGAAGAAAAACAGCAAATTTTTAGTGAGTTTGAAGGAGGAAGTGGGGATTTAGATGTTACAGGGTTAACAATAATAAAAGCGGAAAAATGTAATTTCGGTTTTATCGGCTCTGTTATATTAACAAAAGAAATAATCAACAATATTATTGATAAATTGTCCAATAAATTTTTACTGTTATCACCTAACAATCCAAATACAATTGCTTTTTTCGATGATTTTATAAAGTTCAATGAACAGCTTATCGAACAAGCGGACCTACCAATTAATATTAGCATTCAAAATAATAAACTTTATTTGAATTTTTCGGAATCAGCAGTTGAAGATAAACCCGATTTCATTAAAATTTTTGCCCTTCAAAAAATAATGTGGCTTAACAGTAAATTAAATAAGTCGTGGGATAAAGATTTTAGAAATTGGATTATTTCTAACGAAGAGTTTACCTTTGAAATAGAAGAGAAATTTCAAATTGCCGATGAAGAGTTTATTACAATGTCAAAAATTTCTGACCTTAAAACCTACTTTTCGTTCATTACAAAATCATCAAATGCTTTATTAAAAACATACATAGCTTTAATAAAAGCAGTAAATATTCTCAATTCTTTTGAGGACGAAGATGAACAGGAAAAATACATTTCTGATTTATATAATGAAGTTTTGAATTTTTATTCAACTGAAAACAAGAACGAAAAAAGCGTGCTTTCAGAGCTTAGTAATAAATATTTTACTTTTATAGGAAACAAAGATCTTTCGTTGATTATTGAAAATATTCCGAATATTCCTATGAAAAAATCAATGTGTGCATATACTGGAAAAACAGGGACTGAAAAATATGTAGAGTGTATTGCTTTTGGTATGAATGCAAGAGGTTTTTCTAATCGTACTGTGGCTTCGTTGAAAAATACAACAAGTTATGTATCGAAATTAATGGCGGAAGAAAGTATACTTAGAAAATCTTCTTTCACTCGCCCTAAATCTGACCATGTAGTTTATTACGATTTTTTTGAAACAACTTTGGATATTAATCCAGACATAATTCAAAATAGTATTAAATCGCGAAATCTTGATTTCTCGAAAGACGGAATTATTAAATTTGATAATGCAGCAAAATTTCAACCTACCCTTCGAAATCTTGAATTTGTAGAAATAGGTAGCGATATGATTAGTGCAATTTGGCTGATTAGAAATAGTCTCATAGCGATTAAGAACCTAAATATCAGAATGTATATAACAGGAATCATGTCGCCTTATCGTTCACATAAAGAGGCTTTTGTTTATAAAAATGCACCACGATTTGTGAAAGATTTGGGCTGGAATAAAATAAGATTATATAATATTGAAATGGTACTTGATGAAATTAGTCTGTTATTTGAGCTTGGTAAAAGCAAAAAAAGTATCAATTCAGGTTTGGTCTTAAATTATGCTGAAAGTCCAAATTCAATATTTAGAGCATTTTATGAATTTTCAATGCGAAAAGAAAAAAAAGAAATTATTAATGCAAGAAACAAATTAAAAGAATTTATAAATAATTATCCATTAAAATTTAAAAATATGACAACAATTGAGAAACTCGTTGATATTGCTTTGCAAATACAAAGTAGTGCAAAAAGTGGTAGCGAGGAAACCTGGCTGATACGAACAGCTCTTGATTTCGTCAGGAAAAATCGTAAAGAAAAAAGAAGTAAAGCTGATACTATTCAACAAATTGGCGGGAATATTCATAAAACATTACGACAAGAAAAGGTAAACAGCCCTGTTATTGAACTGTTTGCAAAAACTGTTTATGAAGAACTTTATGAAAAAGAATGGAAAGGGAATTTACCAACCATTAACCGCCAAAAAGATTGGATTTATCAATTTGGTTTTGTTTATAAAATGCGTGTTGATGAACTGATTAGCGAAAGAAGTGATGATAAAATCATTAAAAATTTAAAAGAGCAGAACTTAGAAATTACACGAGAAAATATTTTAAAAATACTTTCAGAAAAGCAAAAATATTTTGCTGAGATTATTATTGAACGAGTTTTAAATAAAATAAATAACAAATAAAATTAAAAAAGATGAAAAAAATATTTGATTTAATTCCGAAAGAATATTTCGTAGAAAACTTAAAAGACAATACACTTGGTGTTATAAAAATTGCACTTTTACGTGAAGTTGTAAACCCAATGATTATTCGAAGTAATTTTCCTGATGAAACGATTACTTTCAAAGCAAATGAAGAAAAAGATTTGGTAGAAATTCCGGCTCGGAAGTTAAAAAGCAAAGAGAAACTCAGAGGTTTGAAAATCTGTCGCGAAATGAATGTAATAGATAAAAGTTTACGATATAATGTTATTAAAAAAAGTGAACATTTAGCAAACCCAAATTCAATTTTGTTTGGTGATTCTGTTACCGAAAGTAATGACGCAGTAGGAATTACAAGTCGGGTTATTTACGATTGGGCTTACTCAATTCGTGATGTAAACGAACTTACCGATACTTTCCAACATAATGCTTTAAGCGAAGGCGGAACTATGTGGAATGAAGAAGAAGGAAAATTACGACAATCTCTTTTCCAGGTTCAATACATTATGCCGAAAACATATTTTCCGCATTTTTTAACTTTGGAAAATGTTACACCGGAGTTATTTGTTCATCTGCTTTCATCGGTAATTTATGAAAACAGATACGGAGCGCAAAGCACTACACTTGGAGCAAATATGATAAATCATATTGTAGGTATTGGTTTTTCAAAATTTGAAGCACCCATAAACAGTTTTTCAATAGCGGATAATTGGGGCAGTGAAGAAGTGAATTTTGAAAACGTAAAATCTGCAATAAATAATGCTATGGAAGCATATTACGGAAAAGATAAGTTTATTGAAGGTTCCAAATTTAAAAATCTTATTGATCAACTTTGGAAAGAAAAGGAATTAAAGGAATTGCAAGAACATTATAATAAAGCCAAAGAAGATTGTACAAAATTATTAGAAGACACAAAAGTGATAAAATAATGGAAATAAAAGCAATTAAAATAAAATTGTTAAACCATCTGTTTTATCATACCGAAATTTCCAATGGTTCTATCACTGGTGGTTTCCTGGGCGATTTGGCTTTGACTTATGCCCTGAATAAAGCATTAAACAGTAATGCAAATATTTATGAGTATCATCGGTTAAAACCGGCTTATGATGAAATAAAGGATTTTGGGTATTATTTCTCCGTTGGTAAACCTGTGAGATTTGAGAAGCAAAAAGAAAATAAATCCGGCAAATATATTTTTTCAGGTAAGCCAATTAGAACCGGTAGCTACACACGGAATACACTTTTTAATACAGATGGTTTTTACGATATTAAAAGTATTGAAAAATCTGGTAAATCGCCTTTCAAAAATTTGATTCACACGCAAGGAATTGCCCTAAGAAATGAATTTTCAACATTATTAATCTCAAAGGAAAAAATTGAAATACCACCGACTTTAAGAATTGGAAACCAAAAAGAAACGCTTCTACAACTTAAAGAAATACCTTTTGAAAAAACAGACAATGATTTTTGGCTGAATGCTTATACTCTAAAAGTGGTTTTTGATAATCTGAAAACAGCAATGGATATTTCGGTTGAGGAAAACGGAACAGCAAATTACCAATATATTCTTGAGAATTATGCTTTGCTAAAAGGGTTTACGAAAAATCAGGTTTCTAAAATCTTTGAAAACATATTCTAATATGAAGACCATTGAATTTAATATAAAACCACAATATGTAAAACAAACAGATTCTTTGGGCAAGTTTCCTGATGGAAAAGGCGGTTTTAATGAACACCCTTTGCATTTGGTTCAAAAGCGAATGAAAGAAGATTTTGAGAATTTCTCGGATTTTACAATAATAACTGCACCAACCGGAACAGGAAAAAGTTACGCCTTTCCCTTTCCTGTTCTCAATTCAAAAAACAATAATGCTTTTAGTGGTTTGCGAAATGGAAAAAGAGGTTTAATCG
>Ga0265596_1001245_pt1 | contig 12291 bp, 10 predicted proteins | sample saktaG_FD_190143 | JGI IMG/M metagenome (GOLD analysis project Ga0265596, IMG submission 190143) | Saline water microbial communities from Sakinaw Lake, British Columbia, Canada - sak_2013_06_06_60m | ecosystem: Environmental > Aquatic > Non-marine Saline and Alkaline > Saline ...
GCAGGGCGGGCCGAGCCCCAAATCGCCGCGCCGCAATCATCGGCGTCAGAGGGGCGCCGGCGGCAGACGATTCCGCCTTGCCCAGCGCCTGCCGCGCCAGTTCGATTGTCCGGCGGTCCAGCCCAGCCGGTCCGGCCAGTTCGGCATGTTCGCTGACATACGCCTCCCACAGCGCCCGCACGTCCGGCGCCAGTTGGTCCAGGGCGGCATCCAGGGAAAGTCGTTCCGCAGTCTGGCTGTCGAGTTTCATTTCGGTTCCTCTTGCCCGCCGAGCAGCGTCTCTCGCAACCTGCGGACGGCGTGATGCAGCCGCGACCGGACCGTGCCCACCGGAACGCCCGTGACGGCCGCGATCTCCTCGTACGAAAGCTCGTAGGTCAGCCGCAAACCCAGCGCCTCGCGCTGGGCCTCGGGCAGAGCGGCGATGGCCTGCCGCATGCAGTCGAGCCTCGGGTCGCTCGTCGTGCTGGCGGCGCCGGGCTCACCCGCCAGGTCGTCCGGCAGGGCGGCGACCGGCCGCCTTCGCCGCCGGGCGTTCATGCCGACATTCCGCGCCACGCCGAACAGCCACGCCTTCGGCGACGCGGCACGCAGCGGCGCCTCGCCGGACCTCATCGCCTGAACGAATGTTTCCTGGAGCAGGTCCTCCGCGTCGTCGGGCCGGCCGCACAGCCGTCGAAGGTAGCCTTCGATGGCCCTGCCGTGGAGGCGGTACAAGTCTTCAATGCGGCCGGCATGCTCTTCCATGTCCGAATCGTATCCGTTTGTCGCCCGCCATGTCTCGTCTAATACCAGTGGCGCGGCGGGAGGAAAAAGTTCAAAGAAAACCGCGCCCGGCCGAACCACGAGCTCTGAAGTGACGAAGGCGACCGCGGAGCCCGGCGCGGGCTTTGCCCGCAGGCCTACCCGCTGGCGGGCTGGCATTGGGCCTTGCCTAAGTCCACTCCAGCAGAGCCCTTAGATTTGAGAATTCGACAGCGGCAGCCCTGCCCGCCGAAGCGGAAGCGAACAGGCCTTGGCGGCTCACGGGCTCCCGGTTCCGGGCTCCAGGTTCCGTCGTTGCTCATTCCCGACCCTCATGAGTCGAGCCACCGCCTTTGTCGCTGGGTTCTCGCGGAGTTGCCGCAAGGGGCCGATCTGCTGGACCTGGCCGTAGTCGATCACGCCGACGCGGTCGGCAATTGCCGCCTCCGCCAGGCTGTGGCAGACGTGGATTACAGAGAGGTTCAGATCCTGTTGCACGCGGCGAAGTTCAGCGCAGACTTCCACGCGCGCTGGCTCGTCCAGGGCGCTTACGGGTTCATCCAGCAGCAGGGCATTAGGCCGGCATGCCAGGGCCCTGGCCAGGGCCACCTTCTGCTTTTCTCCGCCGGAGAGGTCCCGGCAGTCGCGATCCAGCAGCCCTGCTATGCCGAGCATTTCCACCAGAGGCATAGTCAGGCGAACAGCCTCGCTACGGTGGACGCCCCGTGCCCGAAGCGAGAACGTGATGTTCCGCCAGACGTTCATGTGCGGGAAGAGGCCCGTGTCCTGCGGCATGTAGCCGAGGTTGCGTTCGCGTGGTTCCAGGCCGGTCACGTCGCGCCCGTCGATGGCGATGCGCCCGGACGACGGCCGCCTGAGCCCGCAAATGCACTGGAGCAGCAGGGATTTGCCCGAGCCGGTTCGGCCCATGAGTACGAAGTACTCGCCCGGCAGGACGTGCAGGGAGGCCTTTTGCAGTTGGAACTTGCCGGCCGTCAGGCAGATGTCGCGGATGTCGATCATATTCCCCACCACCTTTTGCTGCCGGCGACGGCGTGAATCAGCACCAGCGCGGCGCCCGCCATGGCGATCATGACCATGGTGGCCGCCAGGGCAACCTCGAGGCCGCCGGTGGAAACTTCGAGATAGATGGTGTTCGGCAGGACCTCGCTTTTTCCGCGTACGCAGCCGACGAAGACCATCAGGGGTCCGTAGAGTCCCACGGCCCTTGCCCACGCCATGACGCACCCGGCCAGCACTCCGCCGCGAGCCATAGGCAGGGCGACCTTCCAGAACGCCTGCCAGCGCGTGCAGCCAAGAGTCAGCGCGAGGTCTTCCAGGCGCCTGTCCACGCCCTCGAAGGCCGCCTTCGCCGCACGGATGGCGAACGGGGCGCTGAGCAGGAACTGGCACAGGACGATCCCGGCCGCGGCGTTGCGGTCCAGGCCGACGGCGTCCATCCGCTCGCCCAGCCAGCGCCCAGGCGTGCTGGCGAAGAGCACCAGCAGCGAGACGCCTATGGCAAGCGGAGGCATGACGATCGGCATGTCGATGATGGTGTCGATAACGGCGTGGCCGAAGAAACGGTAGCGGCTGAGCGCGTAGCCGGCGGGGATGCAGAACAGCACGACCAGGCCGAGTGTGGTCAGGCTCGTGACGGCAGAGAGCTTCATCGCCGCGACGACCAGCGGCTTGTGGAAAAGCTCGACGAGCGTGGCGAAGTGGAAGAACCGGCTGAAGATGTTCGCGATAATGATCGCCAGCACCATTCCGGCAAACGCGGCCAGGAAGGACAGCGTCACTACGGCCAGTCCGTAGCGGCGGATGATTCGCAGGGGCGACCACCGCGGCGGGGCGAGCGCGGCCGGGCCGGCGGGGTCGTTGTCGGCGCGGGTGATTTCGTCGGGAGATGCCATGATGTCAGTGGGGCGGTTTCAGGCGCCTGCTCCGGCGGGCGCGTCGATGGTGTACTGGTGGCGTTTGAATATCTCCCGGCCCCGCGGCCCGGCGAGCCAGGCCATGAACTGCTTTGCCAGCGGCTTGTTTCGGGAGTACTTCAGCAGTCCGACGGCCACCTTGGAGTAGATGTTCTGCGCGGGGGGGATCGGGACGACGTCGACGTCCTTTGCGAACTGGACGGCTACGGCGTTCCAGACGATTGCCGCGTCAACGGAGTTGGTCTGCACCTTTACGCCAAGCTCGTTGACCGTCATTGACGAGTAAACGGTCCTGGCCTTGATGACGTTGGGGGCGATGTTGTTCTTTGCCCAAAGCTGCTCGCAAAGCCTGCCGACCTGGCAGGCATCGGGGTTGCCCATTCCGAGCTTGATTCCGGGTGCGGTCAGGTCGGCCAGCGTTGCGATTTTCCTGGGATTGCCCTTCTGGACGATGATTACCGGCACGAACCAGGCGATTGTCCGGCGGTCTTCGACCGAGCCGTCGGTCGCCAGCATGTCGAGGTACCCCACGTCGCCGGGCATGAACAGGTCGCCCTGCTGCTTGAGGCGGATGGCGCTTATGAGCGTGCCGCTGCCCTGGTAGCTGGCCTCGATCCTAGCGCCGGTCTGCTTCTCGAAGACCCTGACGGCGTCCTCCATTGCCACCCGAAGGCCCGCCCCGCAGTGCAACGAGAGCGCGCCGGTCACCAGCGAGTCCGGCACGGGCGAGAAACCGAAGTCGTCGACGAACACCGACCGGTGCGCGACAGCGAACTCGGCGAACTTCCCGGCGGCGCCTGGCTGCTTCGAGCACTTCAGCGATGCGATGGTTACCTTGATCCGGCCGATGTCGTAAGACTTGTTCGTAGCGCTGGTGACCGCGTCGACGCCGGGAATTGCCGCGTACTGCGGATCGATCGTCACGACGTCGAGCTTGTCCTTGCGGAGGAAGGCAACCGCATCCCAGATGATCGCCGCGTTGACGTCGCCGATGCTCACCCAATTGGCCACGGCCCCGCCGCCCCGGCTACGTTTGACGATGTTCGCCTCGATCTGCTCGCGAAGCCCGGCTTTGCCGAAGATAACCGGCAGAATGCGACCGACTGTGGACTTCTCCGGGTCCGACATCCCCAACTTGAGCCCAGGCCGCGCCAGGTCCTTGACCGACTTGATGTTCTTGGGGTTGCCCTTGGGCACGACAATCACCGGGGTGACCACCGCCATCGTCCAGCCCTGGTGGCCCAGGCCCTTGGCCATGAGCATGTCAAGGAATGGGTCGTGGCTGACGTACAGGTCGCCAACCTCCTGTGTCTGGATGCGGATCATCAACGCGCCGCTGTCGGCCGAGTCCAACTCGACCTTCTGGCCGGTCTGCGCCTCGTAGAGCCTGGCGATCTTCTCCATTGCCGGCAGCATGGTCCCGCCGACGTAGCAGTGCAGCGGTTTGCCGGCCTGGGATTTGCCCGAGTTGTTCTTGCCGCACCCGGCTGACAGCGCCCCGGCCAGGACCAGGCAGGCTGCCGATACGACTATTTTCGCGTTTGCCATGTTCAGCCTTTCTCCATTAGGACTTCAGGATATTCAACGCCCCCCCCGGGCGGTTAACTACCGTAATCCGGAGACATCCATGCTATCCGCCCGCCAAGGCAAGTGCAAAACCTTGCGCGGCCAGGCGTTCGCGGCGGCGCACCGGTTGGCCGATTTCCGGCCCTGTTTGAGCCGTATTCCCGCCCGAAATCACCGGCCCGGAATTGCCTTGCCGGGGCGGTGGGGTCGCGTGGCTGTGTCAGGCTCACTCGGCGCCGAGGAGCCAGCAGTTCACGTTGGTGATGACGACGAGCGCCGTTCAGTTGGGTCCGGTCAAACGCGCCACGAATGGCCGCCCAGGCCACCAGGCTTCTGCCCCGTACCGGCTGTGGCACAACATCAGGCACTTCCGGTCTAGTCATTCGGGCCAAGCGGTATGCCGTCGATCTGCTTGAGCGCTCGTTGGGCGCTGATGCGGATGGCGGGGATGGAATCCCGCGTGCAGTTGGCGACAGCGGCGCGTGCGGATGCGGCGGCGGGGCCGATCTGGCCCAGCGCCGTCACAGCCGACTGGCGCACCGACGCATCATCGTCGCCCGTCAGAGCCGCCAGTTGCCCCACGGCCGGGGCGGCGCCCGGGCCTATGTTGCCCAGCGCCCAGGCGGCCTCGCCGCGGTTTCTGGCCTGCGAGGCATTCAACTGGCCCATCAGTTCGTTGATCGCCGCGGAGGCATGGGGACCCATCCTGCCCAGGGCCTCGGTGGCCCACCAGGCGTCCTTGGCGTCGCCCTGGCGGATCATTTGTGCCAACTGTGCCGCGGCCGGGGCGGCGGCGGGGCCGATCTTGCTCAGGGCAAGGGCGGCTTTGCGGCGGACGCCCGGGTCGGCGTCGGCCAGCGAGGCGGTCAGCGCCGGCACCACCTGCTGATGCTGCTGGGGCGGGACTTGTCCGAGGGCCTGGGCGGCCATCTGGCGGACCTCCGCATGCTCGTCCTCGATCGCGACGATCAGGTCATCGGCAGCCGACGCCGCGGCGGCAGGTCCGGCCTTGCCAAGCTCATCGGCCGCCCTGGCGCGCACGGCGGGCGAATCGGACTTCAGGTCCTTCCGCCGCTGCTCGACGGGGTCCTTGCTGTCGCCGCAGCCGACGAGCAGAGCCATTGCAAGGCAGATCGGACCGAGGTACTTCCGGATCATGTGCGTTTCTCCATTATTGAAGCGGCGCTCAAGGCTCTGCCACAGTATCGCCCAAGAGTTGTGAACTGAGAGCTTCTTTTCACAACAGGCTCCGAGCCCATCGCGGGGGCTTCGGGAAATGCTGTTGCATCGCCGTGGTTCACGGACGCCAATGGCCTGCGTCACGGTCGAGCTCCTCCGGGCTCAGCAGGCGGACCGAACCGTTAACCATCAGGGCGTTGCTCTTGCCATAATGCCGCGGAGCCGTGTAGGACGACCATAGGGGATCGTCTATGTTGACCAGGCTGCGCTGGTACTCGACGATGTATATCTGCTCCGGGTTGGACATGGCGGCGGCGACTTTGCTGTTGATACCATAGCTGGCCTCGCCGCCGGGACGGGTCAGGATGCGCACTTCCTCGCCGGGGAAGCTCGCCGCGAAATTGTGAATCAGGAAGCTGCGGCGGTCGGCACTGAGCGTGACCTGCTCGGCATTGTCCTCGAATCCGCGGCTGCCCCGCCCGGTATCGTAGACGGTGCCTGGATTGCCCAGCACCGGGTCCGACGCGTTGAGCCCGGCGTCCTTGCAGATTATGCCGAGTATATCGTCGGAGAACTTGATGACCTGCCCGGTCGTCGTCGTGTTCTGAGATCCTACCGGGTCGAAGTGCAGGAAGTAGCAGTCGACCATCGTCCCTGCCGGGATGGTGCCCGGATCGCGGTTATAGCTGTTGTCGTACCGGCCGGGATTGACGATATCCACTGTCACCGACGACGGCAGGGCGTAGGCTTGGCGCTCCTGCCACATCCAGACGATCTTGTTGTCTTCAATGTCCGGGTTGCTGCTGTATTTGGCTGGCCCAGGCGCCGGGATTACCTTGACTTCCCCGGCAAGATCAACGCTGGAGCTGCCGCCTCGATAGGAACCCTTCGGGCAAACGAGGATTTCCTTGCTGCCATACGTGCTGGCGGTCGCGACCCAACTGGCGTCCGTCGGCCGCCGGCCACCAGCGTTGGAACTGCTGGTGGCCATCGCCTGGCTTATCTTCTCCAGGTTGTTCTGGCAGAGCGAGACGTATCCCCGCTCCCTGATGCCATCCAGGAAAGGCATAATCAGGGTCACAAGGATGACGATGACGGCCAAGACCACAATCAGTTCAGCTAGAGTGAAGCCGCTCCGGCGTCCGCGAGCGCCTGCAACGCGTCGCGATGCCCGACAAACTCGTCGCCCGGCACAACCATGAAACGCGGTCACCACGATGGACTCACCAAGAGAAAGAAACGCAATACGCCGTTGATAACCGACCGCAACTTCCGGCAGAAGGGTGTGGACCGGCAATTCACCACCACCGATGCATGCATCAAGCTCAAGCGACCATGCCCAAGAAACCCAAGAATTCGAAATTGACGGTACGCTAGGAAGCAGCCAGGGCCTTTTTGTGGCATCGGACAAGGTAATCCCGGGCCGTCGCCAATCCCTTGGCCATCTCGTCCGGGCCGGGGTGGCCGTGCATGAAGGGGTTGACGTACTCGGCGTAGCCTGCCCGGGCCAAAGCCGCAATCCAGGGAGTGAAGTCGGCCGGGCCGACGCCCGGCAGTTGCTTCATGCCCGCGCCATTCTGCCAGGCATAGAAGAACAGCAACTGCTTTCCGACAATCCCAATGACATCCTCGACCGGGATCTTCGCGGCCTGCAGGTGATACGGCGCCAAGGCGATTCCCAGACGAGGATTCGAGTTCAGTTCGACGAATGCCTTGAAGGAATCCTTGGAATTGAGCAGGCTGTTGTCGTGGTTCTCGACGGCGATGCGCGAATTGTATTTCTCAGCCAGTTCCAATTGAGGTTTGAGTGTTTCCAGCAGGGCCTTCATCTCGGCGGTGAGGTCCTTGACCTTGCCGTAGCGGGCCTCGCGAACCGCCAGGCCCCCGCCGGCCTTGCCGAGGAGCTCGGCAAACCGGGAATAGACGGCATTGGAGCCGACGTTGTAACAGGTGAACGCACAGAGCTTCAGCTTGTTCTTGGCGAGCAGGTCCTTGAGACCCTCGGCCCCCAGGCGTTTCTCGATATCGTCGAGATGGGGGCATCCGAAGCCCGCGTGCCAGAAGTCGACCGCGGCGAACCCCAGCGCGGCGATCTGCTCACACGCCTTCTCCACGGACAGGGAACTGAACTGCACGGTCGAGGTGGACATTCGCATTGGCCAGGGCGTCTTCTCGCCGGCAGTTGCCCGCGCCGACAGCGTGTTGGCCAGGGCGGCCCCGGCCAGGACCGCGCTCGAGTGTTGGAGAAACGTGCGCCGCGAGAGTTGCCTGTCGTGCATGATTCACCAAACCTTCCATTTTTCGCGGTACGGGCGGATGAGCATCTTCTCGGCTTCCGCATCGTTGACGATCTTCTCTTTCTTGGGGTCCCACTGAATCTCGCGGCCCGTAATTGCCGCGATGGTTGACAACTGGGTGATCGCGTCGCAGCGGATGGCCATCTCCACCGGGCACATCGTTTCCTTCCGCGACTTGACGCAGTCGATGAAGTTGCGGTTGTGTTCCGGCGAGACCGGCAGGATTTCGTCGGTGGGCTTGGGCTGCTGCTTCCAGAGCGCCTTGTTGCTGGTGGCCCAGCCCTCCACGTCGCTGATCCAGCCTTCGGAGCCGTGGAAGATCACGCCGTCGCCTGGGTGCCAACCGGGCAGCATCCCGCCGACTGCCGTCTTGGCGGTGCGGTAGTCCATGAAATGCAGTTTCACGCCGTTTGGGTAGTCGCACATGACGTCCCATTTCTCCAGCGTGCGGAAAATGCCCTCCTTTGGCACGCTGCCGGTCCCCTTGTAGCGGATCGGGCTGGTGTCGTCGCTCTTGTTGGCCCACTGGGCGAGCCCGAGTTCGTGGATGGCGCAGCCTGCAATGAAGCCCAGCGACGTCTCGGGGCAATGGTAGCCGCCCCAGCAGGTGCATCGGTCGACCGTGTACGGGGCCATCGGCGAAGGCCCCTGCCAGGCGTCGAAGTCGAAGTCCGCGGGCACCGGGACCTCGATGGCTGAGCCGTAGGGCTTGACAGCGTAATTGTTCACGTCGTTCGATACGTCGCGGCTCCACAGGTCGATCCGCTCGAGCTTGCCGATGTAGCCGTTGCGAACGAGCTGCACCATAAGCCGATACCGGAACATCGACCGGTACTGCGTGCCGAACTGGAAGATCCGCTTCTTGTCGCGGACCGTGTCGCGAAGCAGGCCGGTCAGGCCGAAGTCCAGGCCCAACGGCTTCTGGCAGTAAACGTCCTTGCCGGCCTTTGCGGCCGCGATGGACATCGGCATGTGCCAGTTATCGTGCGCGCCGACAATGACGGCGTCCACGTCCGGGCGGGCCAGGATTTCCCGGAAGTCGGCGTACGCCTTGGTCGTGCCCTCGCCGTACTGCTTGTTGAGCCGGGCGGCGGCGGCTTCGCGACGGCTCTTGTAGGCATCCGCCACCGCGATGATCCGAACGTCGGCTTCCCTGATGAGGGTGTTAATGTGGTAGTTGCTTCCGATGTTGCCGCAGCCGATCTGGCCGACGGTGACGCGGTTGCTCGGTGCATCGGCGCCAAGCAGCGGCGTGGTGACAATGTGCGGCGCCGCAAAGGCCGCACCGCATGCAAGGCTTCGCTTGAGGAACGCCCGTCGCCCGATGGCTGTGGCGGCGGATGTCCCGACATTCTTACGGTCGCGTGTTATGGTCATGGCTTATCTCCTGTTTAGAAGTTCGATGAACGGATTATACACCCGGCCAGGATATTCTCTTACGGATCTTACGGATCCCAGTACTCATGGGCGTTCAGAGGGTTGTTGGGGTTGATGGCCTGGGGGCTCAAGAGGTACACGGTTCCATCGGCGAAGAGCACGTTGGACTTTCCGAAGTGCCTGGCGAACGTCGGCGGGGCCTTCGGATCCTGCGGTGTCGGGTTCCAGTAGCTCAGGTGTTCGGCACGGTCCGTGCCCTCGTCGTAGGCGGAGCCGACGGCGATCGTCCGCTCGTAGTCCAGGGCCAGGAGCTTCCGCTTGGCGAGGGGGATCTTGGCCGACATGGAGTTGATGCCGTAGCTCGACTTGCCCCCGAAGAACGGGGTCGAAGCAGTCGCCCCCAAACTCAGGTTGGGGATGAGAACCTTTCTGTCGGGATCCTTCTTGCAGAGGCCAAAGCTCATGCCCGACGCGCGAACCATGACTTTGAACTGGATCTCCGACTCGGTGTAATGCACTTCCAGGACCACGTCGTAGAAGTCCTGGTCTCCACCGCCGCCCGGGGCGCAGTCCTCGAAGGTGAAGTACATGGTGTAGGGGTCACTGTCCTCGACGTACCCCGTCTTCTGGTAGACGGCCTTGTAGGGAGTTGTTATTCCCTCTCCGGAGACCTTCATGAACTCCAAGTACTGCGTTCTGGACATCTTCCAGATCCATTCGTCGGAGTCCACCTGGTCCAGGTACACGTCCCAGTAGAAGCTACCCCCCTGGAACACCTCGATGCAGATGCCTTTGAGCCCCCCGCCAGGATCGGGCGCCGGGTTGCCGTCTTCCGGGCAGATGAAGACGGTCTTGTCGTTCGACACGAAGGTTCTCAGCGTGTTCTGCCAGCCAAATGGGGCCACCTGGCCATTGAACCCGGTGCCCATGCTCGCCATCCGGGTCGCGCAGGCCTGCCCGATCTTCTCCAGGTGCAAGGCGCACTCCACCTGCCGCTGGGTCGCGACGGCCCCGGTCAACGTAGGCAGGAGAATTGCCACGAGCAGCCCGATTATGGCAATGACGACGATCAACTCCGCCAACGTAAAAGCGCGTCTTTTCGGCAGGCTCATGTTCTCATCCTCCAGCTCTGGCCTTTTCCAGCTTGGTGAAACGATCGTAGAACCAGGGCCAGTCCTTGCGGATTCTCCGGATCACCTCGCTACGGCGGTCGGGGGGGTCGTTGGCTCGGTAACCGTAGTCGACGACTATGAGCCTTCTCAAGGCGACTCCGGCGCGCGCACGCAGCAGGGGCGATGGGTCCTCCATGGCGTCGATGATGGCCGGCCCGGCGTCCCAGAGCCTCATTTCCCCGAGGCGCTCGACCGCGGTGGCCCGCACTTCGACCTGCTCGTTGGGCTTGCCCAGCACCTCGAGCAGGAATTTCGGGTCGCCTGTCCGCCCAAGGCGCCCGACGCCGTCCACTGCGGCGTGCCGAACCTTCCAGTCCGGGTCGGCGGCCGCCTTCTTGAGCTGAGGCAGGTACTCGGGCTTGCTCTGGACCGCGATGCTGGCCACCTCCCGGTAGCGAGTTGCCCCCTCGGATTGCTCAGGTACGTTCTCGCGACCGGGGGCGTTCTCGCGCCCGGGGGCAGGCCGATTGGCGGAATCACCTCCGTTGGCGCTGCGGGAGTCCCGCAAGCCCGGCACGCCACGAACCGCGACGTATGCCACGGCCAGAACCGCCGCCAGACCTATCAGCAGGAGCAGACGTTTCCTGTCCCTCAGCATCGAATGGGGCCTTGTCTTTAAGCAGGCATTTCGCAAATGACCGGCCGGACTTGGCTGTCGGCCGAACTACTCATATTGTACCCCGCCCCGGAACTGCGTCTACACCAATTTGGGACGTTTTCCTGCCGGACGGGGACGCCCGTGCCACGGTTTGCGGCAGGTCTTCCGGCCCGCAAGCCTGCCCCCGCGTCCGCCATGCCATTCCCGCCGAAAGTCCTGAGGGAAGCCGAAGGGACGAACTCGCCTCCCTGGCCGGCAACTGGTCAGCCCTGCCGCAACACATCCGCCAAGCCATCGCAACGCTGGCGTCAGCGCTCCCGTCCTAGGCCTTCCACTTCGCCGCCATCGTCCAAATGTCGCGGAAGAGCTTGGCGGCACTGGCAAGGATTACGAAGAACTCCAGGCGACCAAGGAACATGCCGATCGTCTCAGCCCATATCACACCGGACGGGGCGGCCGGCGAAGTCACGCCGATTGACAAGCCGACGGTGCCGACGGCGGAAGCGTACTCGAAGAGCGATTCCTTGAGCCCGTAGCCGTATGCGGCCAGGATGGCCGTGCCCGTCGCGAATGTCAGCAGGTACAGGAACGCGAAAGTGCCGATCTGCCGCAGTCGCGTGTCGTTGACGAAGACTTTCCTGTCGGCCTCCCACACGTGGTTTTCGGTCACGGCCGTGCGGGGCAGCAGGGTGCGCCGCAGTTGCCAGACCACGCTTTTCCACATCAGGTAGACGCGGTACTGCTTGAGGCCGCCCGCCGTCGAGCAGGTGCCGCCGCCGATGAGCATAAGGACGATCATGGCCGCCCACCCGAAGGAGTCCCAGTTGCCGTAGCCGACAGTGGAGAATCCGGTGGTCGTCAAGGCGGTCACGGTCTCGAAGATCGCCACTCGGGCACTCTTGCCCAAGCTCGGGTACAGCCCGCGGGTAGTCAGCAGGAAAAGCAGGATCGCGCAAAGCGGGATCATGACGCCCATCAGGCGGACTTCGCCATTTCGCCCGACGGCGCGGAACTTGCCCCGCAGCAGCATCCAGGCCGTGACGAAGCTGAGGTTGCCCATGATCATAAGCGGGATGGTCACAGCCTCGACGGCCGCGGAGTCCCAGTAGCCGATGCTCTCAGTCCGGGTGGAAAAGCCGCCCGTGGAGATGGCCGCAAACGAGTGATTGACCGCGTCGAACCAGTTCATCCCCGCCAGGCGCAGAGCCACAATACCCACAACGGCGTATCCGCTGTAGATCATCACCACCAGCTTGGCCGACTGTCGGACGTGTGGCACGAGCTGCTCTCGCCCCTCGGCCACGGATAGGGCCGGTCCCGTCGGGCCCGTGATGGCCGAGAGCATGATGATGGCCAGGCCGGCGCCGCCGGCAAGCTGCATGATGCTCCGCCACAGCAGAATGACCGCACCGGCCTGCGTG
>Ga0265596_1001248_pt1 | contig 12264 bp, 13 predicted proteins | sample saktaG_FD_190143 | JGI IMG/M metagenome (GOLD analysis project Ga0265596, IMG submission 190143) | Saline water microbial communities from Sakinaw Lake, British Columbia, Canada - sak_2013_06_06_60m | ecosystem: Environmental > Aquatic > Non-marine Saline and Alkaline > Saline ...
CAAAGGAGTTGATGCACGAAATGCTGGAGGTGACCGTGCCCCTCCTGCCCGAGGACAAGCCCCGCCACCTTCTCGGCGCTGGCTCGCCGGAGGACATTTTCGAGGGTGTGGCCCGAGGCATGGACATCTTCGATTGCGTCCTGCCCACCCGCATCGCCCGCAACGGCGCGGTCTTCACTCGCACTGGCCGCCTCAACATGAGGAACGCCCGATACGCCGACGATCCCGCTCCCATCGAGGAGGGATGCGGCTGCTACGCCTGCCGCCACTTCTCCAGAGCCTACTTGCGCCACCTGGTCATGGCCAAGGAGATCCTGGGCCTACGCCTGGCCACCCTGCACAACCTGCACTTCATGCTGAGTCTGATGCGGGAGATCAGGGAAGCGATCCTGGCCGGCACTTTCTCTGCTCTGAGAAGGGAGTTCTTGGCAGGTTACGAGATCATTCCCCACGAAGCGCGGCAGCGGAACAGAGAGGCAAGAAGCGGGAGGCAGGAGGAGTGAACATCATTCAAGCCCTCGTCCTGGGCATCGTGCAAGGCGCCACAGAGTTTATACCCATCTCCAGCTCAGGACACCTGGTGCTGGTGCCCTGGTTTCTCGACTGGCCGGAGCCGGGCCTGGTCTTTGACACCATCGTCCATTGGGGCACCCTGGCGGCTATCCTGGCCGTCTTCTGGCGCGACATCCTTGCCCTGGTGAGGGCCTGGACGGGGAGCCTGGTGGAGCGCAGTCTGGACCAGCCAGAGGCCCGCCTGGCCTGGCTGATCATCGTGGGCACCCTGCCCGCTGCCCTGATGGGCTTCCTCTGGGAGGATTTCTTCCAGAGCTTGTTCGGGTCTCCCGGCTGGGTGGCCGCCCTGCTGCTGGTCACGGGGGGCATCCTGGCCCTCAGCGAGCGGTTGGGCAAGCGACAACGCTCAATGGGCGATCTAGGCTGGCTCGACTCCGTGCTCATCGGCCTGGCTCAGGGCCTGGCCATCGCCCCCGGCATCTCCCGCTCAGGGGCAACCATAGCCCTGGGCTTGCTGCGCGGGGTCAAACGGGAAGCGGCGGCCCGTTACAGCTTCCTCCTGTCCACGCCGATCATCTTCGGGGCCGGGCTCCTGCAACTGGTTCAACTGTTCCAGGCCGGAGCTGGCACAGTCCACTTGCTGCCCCTCATCGTCGGTTTTCTGGCAGCGGCGATCAGCGGCTACGTGTGCATCAAGTTCCTGCTAGCCTATCTTCAGCGGGGCAAGCTCTACGTCTTTGCCGCTTACTGCTGGCTGGCGGGGGGCGTGTCTATGATCGTATTCTTGATGAGAGGTTAGATTGACATTGGCAAGAAAAGACATCGGCGTTATCCTCTGCCTGATGGGCCTCTTGCTCTTCGTTGGCTGTAATAGACATACGGTAGAGCCTGCAGAGCCTGTTCACCTCGAGGTGACTGGCTCTACCTCTATGCAGCCCCTGGTGGAGGAGCTGGCCCAGGCATACACCGAACGCCACAAGCACGTGACCATCGCCGTGGAGGGCCGAGGCTCGCTGCCGGGAATTGAGCTGGTTCGCCAGGGGGAGGTGGACATCGGGATGGCCTCTTGGAAGGAGTCGGAAGACACGTCGCTCTGGTCAACGCCCATTGCCCTGGACGGCATCGCCATCGTCGTCCACCCCCAGAATCAGGTGAAAGGGCTGACCTTGCTCCAGCTCAAGGACATCTTCTTCGGACGGGTCTGGGATTGGCGGGATGTGCGTGGCCAGGCGGGGGATATCCTGGTGGTCAGCCGCGAGGACGGGTCGGGGACGCGGGTGGTCTTCGAGGAGCTGGTGATGCAGGGCCAGCGTGTCACCCTGACAGCGGTGGTCATGCCCAGCAGCCGGGCCGTGGTGGAGTACGTAGCCGAGCATCCGCAGGCCGTCGGCTACGTGTCCATGGGCTACCTCACTGAAGAGGTCAAAGTCCTGGAAATCGAGGAGGCGGCGCCGACCCCCAAGAGCGTCCGCCAGGGAGCCTACCACCTGCTCCGCCCCCTCTTCCTGATAACGCGCCAGGAGCCAGCGGGCGAGATCAAGGGCTTCATTGATTTCGTCCTCAGCCCAACGGGGCAGTCCATCGTGGGGAGGAAATACGGGCGGGTGAAGTAACCCCCTTTTGTACAAGTCCCAGTTAGGAGAGAAAGCAATGCGCTTGAAAGACAGAGTAGCCCTCATCACCGGTGGGGCGGCCGGCATTGGCAAGGCGACGGCGGAGCGCTTCGTCGAAGAAGGAGCCAGGGTGGTCATCTGCGACGTGAACCAGGAAGCTGGGAAGGCCACGGTTCAGGAACTCGGCCCCGAAGTCGTTTTCTATCACGTAGATGTCACCGACCGGCAAGCGGTGCAGGCGTGGGTGGATGACGTGGTGGAAGAGTATGGCCGGGTGGACGTGCTGGTCAACAACGCCGGCATCCTGCGCGATAACCAGTTGGTCAAGGTCAAGGGTGGCGAGTTGGTCAAGCAGATGCCAGAGGCAGACTTTGACCTGGTGATAGCCGTCAACCTCAAGGGGGTGTTCAACTGCACCCAGGCCGTCGCTCCCCAAATGATCCAGCAGGGCAGCGGCGTGATCCTCAACGCCTCGTCCGTCGTCGGCCTGGACGGCAACTTTGGCCAGACCAACTACGTGGCCACCAAGGCGGGCGTGATCGGCATGACCAAGGTGTGGGCCCGCGAGTTGGGCCGCTACAACGTCCGCGTCAACGCCGTGGCCCCTGGCTTCATCGCCACCGAAATACTGAGTTCCATGCCCGAAAAGATCATAGAGCGCATGAAGGCCCGCATCCCGCTGGGTCGCATGGGTCAGCCGCGCGACGTCGCCAACGCCTACCTCTTCCTGGCGTCGGACGAGGCCAGCTTTGTCTCTGGCGCGGTGTTGCGTGTGGACGGAGCAATCGTCGTCGGGACGTGAGATTTGCTGGTCAGGAGGTCAAGTTGGGCTGGCAAACCCGCCCTGTTCGGGAGGGCATGCGTGAAACATTGAGTTTGATTTCCAAGCGTTAATCGGATACGGGATATGCTAGCGTTGTAGCCATCGGCAAAGCCGTGCCATGCGGAGAGTTTCCGTATACCACCCCCTATGAGGGGATTAGGCAGAAGGTTGTCCGTATAGTAACGAGTTGGGCGGCCCAAAACGCAAAGTGTTGCCACAATCGTGGGGTAAAGTCTAATTCATAGGAGCAAGCAAGTTACAGTGAACAAGATCGCACAACTCTTTAGTGGGCCCGGTTTTCGGCGGACATTGGGCTATTACTGGCTGATTTTCTGCATAGGGCTGAACATGGCGGTGTTGGGGCCGACCCTGCCGGCGCTGGCCACGCAAACACAAGCGCGCCTGGGCGATATGGGCCAGTTGTTTTTAGTCGGCGCTATAGGGGGGACGCTGGGCACGCTGCTTGGCGGGCGGCTCTATGACCGCCTGCGCGGCCATGTTGTGCTGGGGACGGCACAAATAGTGGCCGGCTTGCTGATGTTGTGCATACCGTTTATACCGGCATTGGGTTGGTTGCTGGCGGTGGTGGCCATTAAAGGTGTGATGGATGGCCTCATCAACAACGGCACCAACACGCTGCTGGTCTGGACGCACCGGGAAAAGGTGTCGCTCTATATGAACGGTTTGCACTTTTGTTTTGGGCTAGGCGCGTTTCTGGCGCCGCTGTTGGTGGCGCAGGTGGTGGATATCCCTGGCGCATATCGCTGGGTCTACGTGGGCCTGGCGGCCCTGGCGGTGTTGGCTGGTCTGCGCATGGTGACAATGGCGGGCAGTCCGCAAGCGGCACACCCGGTGGAAAGTGAACCCGGCGCGGTTCAGCCGCGGCACATTCCGTACAGCGTAGTGCTGGCAGCCATGCTATTTTTATTCTTTTACGTGGGCGCGGAGATTGCTTTTGGCGGTTGGGTATATACCTATGTCGTGGAGCTCAAACTGGCTCCGACAGTGCAAGCGGCGTATCTCACATCCGGCTTTTGGCTGGCCTTCACCGTGGGGCGTCTGGTCTCGGTGCCGCTGGCCACCCGCTTTGGGCCACGCCAGATTATCACTGTGGCGCTGTTGGGTTGTGTATTCTTTATGGGGTTGGTGTTTGTGTTGGCCGATTCTGCGGCAGTTTTGTGGGCGGCCGCGCTGGGGGTGGGCTTTTGCATGGCACCGGTCTATCCTTCCGGCTTTACGTTGGCCGTGCAGGGGCTTCAGCTCACGGCCCGGGCCAGTAGCATCATTCTGCTAGGCGACAGCTGTGGCGGCATGATTCTGCCATGGCTGGTGGGCCAGGTGTTGGAGGCGGCCGGGCCGCGCGCTATGGTGTATCTGGTGTTTGGTAGTTTGATATGTGACTTGCTGGCGTTTGTTGGCTTATTACGTGCACGCTCCGAAGTAGTCGTGACGTACCGTACAGTCAAATTGATAGAAACTGAACTCAGTGAGCAATAAAACGAGATACGGCTGGTCTGCATCGCATACACGCGGATACAAGTAGCGCCAATCTTGCCTCCTGGAGAGTCATGGAACGCCTTGGGATGAGACGAGAAGGTCGGCTGAGAGGTGCAGTTCATGAGGAGAGACCATTGCAATGACTACGCAGTTCGCACCTTCCGATGACGGAACACGTATCGCCTACGATGTGACAGGCAATGGCCCCGCACTGATGCTGCTACACGGGGCCGGCAAGACGAGGAAGGACTGGCACGAAGTTGGCTACGTTGAGCGGTTGAAGGAGAACTTCAACGTCATCACCGTTGACATTCGGGGAACCGGCGAGAGTGACTTCCTGACGGATGTTGCCGACTACGCCATCGAGACGATATGGGCGGATCTGAACGCCGTGGCGGATGCCTGCGACGTTCAGCAGTTCGCTGTGTGGGGTTTCAGCTTCGGGGGCAACATCGCCCGCTATCTTGGCGCCTGGTCGGATCGGGTGACGGCTATAGTCGTCATCGGCGTGCCATTTGGCCCGGCCGTGGATGAGGAGTTTGGCCGATACATTGATGAGTTTGCCAAGAAGTATGCACCTCTGGCGCGAGCATACAGCGAAGACGCGCTGACTGAGAAAAAGCGCAAGTCGGCCATCAAAGGGCGCATCCCTGTATGGGTGGCCTGCCTCCAGGCCATGCGCGATTGGCCGAGCATTGACCCTGCTGACATTCGTTGCCCGACGATGCTACTGGTTGGTACGAAAAACAAGAAGGTGCTGAGCTGGGTGAGGCAGAATCGCGAAGCACTTGACAGGGCTGAGATACGCATCGAGGTCATCGAAGGATTGAGTCACCAGCAGGAGTTCAGTCAGATAGACCAGGTATACCCGGCGGTCACTTCGTTCCTGAGGGGCCAGAGATAAGAGTCCGGTCGTGACTTGCAGCCATCGGCAAAGTCATGCCATGCGCAGGCTTTCCGCATAGCACTCCTGGGAGGGGATGAGGCAGAGGGCTGTCTGTATTGTAACGAGTTGGATGCGCAGTGGCACTGCACCTGTGGATAAGGAGGTAGCATGAGTAGTCCAAGATTTGTGGACACATATCTAAAAGTCAGAGACATGGATCGAGCCGTCAGGTTCTACGAGATGTTCTTGGGAGTCAAAGCAGAGGCTCGATACGGGGACCGATGGACTTCTATCACGGACGGTCTTGGGCTCTACAACCCGAGCTTTGACGTGGAAAACGACGTGCCCATGACGGAGTATGACAGGAACGTCCGAATGGGGAACAACGTCGTTGTAGTGTTTGGGTCGGACGACGTTGAGAGGGAGCATAAGCGGGTGAAGACCATCGGTGCCACGGGGGTGACGGACATTGTGGAGATCAACCTGATGGCGCCATATCGGTTCTTCCAATTTCAGGACACAGAGGGCAACGTGATTGAAGTCGGCAAGCTTGGTTGAAGATGCAGGCCGCAAACCAATGTTCTGCAATGGTGCGCGCTCAATGAAGGGGAGATATGACATTGGATGATACGGGTCAACGTAGTGACTTACCATCAGAAGAGACGGTTCGGGCCCTGCTAGGAGAGATCGCCCCTGGAAGCGCTGTGCTGGCTATTGGCTCTCTCCCCTGTAGCTTTTCAAACTACACTCACCTTGTCGAAGCCCGTTCTGCCAATGGTTCTGTTTCTCGCATTGTCATACGACGATATGTTGTATTCGGCAATTATGATCGTGGAGAAAAAGCACGTCGAGAATTCAAGACCCTTGAACTCCTGCAAAGGTACGGCATTCCGGCACCCCGGCCACTGTATCTGGATGAGAAAGGGGTGATCCTGGGAACTCCCGGTATTGTAACCAGTTATGTGCCCGGAGAACAGATCGCATCGCCTCCCGATCCTGAGAGCTGGGCACGTTCGCTGGCGACGATGTTAGCCAGAATCCATTCGGTTCCTTGCGATACCACCACCAGGAGTTTCCTGCTGGATGCCAATTCAGAAGCCACCTGGTTCTTACGTTCGGGATCCGTGCCGGACTATATGAAAGCCCATCCTGACGGGGCGGCGGTGTGGCACACGGCTCACGATCTATGGCCTGGCATCCTGCAAGTTCCAGCGGGGCTGGTACACATTGACTATTGGTCAGGCAACATCCTGTGGGATGCTGGCCGGATCATGGCCATCCTTGATTGGGAAGAAGCCGCCTACGGAGATCCGGGAATTGACGTGGCCTATTGTCGCATGGACATGTTCCTCTCTGGGATGGGCGAAGCAGCCGATGAATTCCTGAGTGCCTATGAAACGGAAGTGGGACGGCCAGTGGCGAACCTAGGATTCTGGGAGCTTGCGGCAGCCGCCAGGCCCATGTTTAGCCCAGAGGGGTGGATTACGGAGTCACCAGCAAAGGAGAGATTCAGTCAATTCATCGCAGATGCCCGAAGAAGAGCCGATTAAGGAGGTTTCCATGAATCACGCTGGAGGATATGAGGAGTACGCAGTCACCGCCGATCTCTACGACCACGTCGTGCCGTACCGCGACCGACCAGATGTGCCTTTCTTCGTGGAGGCAGCCCAAGAATCGGGAGGGCCGGTGTTGGAGGTTGGCTGCGGAACAGGGCGTATCTTGATTCCTACGGCACGGGCAAGGATCGAGATCGTCGGCCTCGACCTGTCGTCCCACATGCTGGACGTGTGTCGGAAACGACTCCTGAAGGAGCCAAAGGATGTTCAATCCAGAGTCCAACTGGTAGAGGCAGACATGCGCCATTTTGCGTTGGGGCAAGCCTTCAGGTTGGTCACGACGCCCTTTCGACCGTTTCAGCATTGACAACGGTGGATGACCAGATGTCCTGTCTGGAGTGCATTCACCGCCACCTGATGAAGGGTGGCCGGTTGATTCTCGACATCTTCAACCCTTTGCTGGAAGCACTGACCAGGGATGATGTGGGGCAAGAAATAGGCGACGAGCCTGAATTCACCGCTCCCGATGGGCGACGGGTTGTCCGTCGCCACAAGATTGTGTCGCGAGATCGCTTCAATCAAGTCAACCAGGTTGAACTGATCTACTACGTGACCCATCCCGACGGGCGGGAGGAGAGGCTGGTGCATTCGTTCCCCATGCGCTACTTGTTCAGATTCGAGACCGAGCATCTGCTGGCGCGATGTGGGTTTGAGGTTGAGCAACTCTATGCAGACTATGACAAGAGCCCCTATGGGTCGAAGTATCCGGGCGAGTTGATATTCGTGGCAAGGAAGGAGGAAAACTAAAAATGCTCATTGACGTTTCAATGCCCATAACCGCTGGTTCCGTGTTCCGTTTGGGAACGCCGCCAGTCGAGATCGCCTCACGCAAATTCTACCACGAGTCTGAGGGAGAATACGAATCCATCGTTCTCTCCCTGTCAGCCCACACGGCCACCCACATAGACCTGGTGTTTGCCGAGAACCGTATCGAACCCGAACGAATGATCGGCAGAGGAAAACTGATCGTCGTTACCCAGGTGTCCGGAGGCGAAATCCAACTGGACGATGTCGAGCACCAGGTCGAAATAGAAAGCGGAGACTTCGTGTTTTTCCGCACAGACTGGAGCAAGCTCGTGGGCACAGAGGAGTACCACAACCACCCTGAGCTCTCCCCCGAGGTTGTTCGGTGGCTTGTTTCAAAGCGGATCAACGCCGTTGGAATTGACGCCCGTGGGCTGGGGCAGGGCCGTCGGCATGGTGAATATGACAGATTGTTGATCAAGAACAATGTTTTCGTCATAGAGAACCTTGCCAACCTTTCTGCCATCCCCAGAAGGGAGTTCAAGGTTTACTGTTTTCCCCTGAAAATCGAAAACGTTGATGCTATTCCTGCCAGAGTTGTGGTTGAAATTGACGAGAGGCTCGGCCGAACGGCAACTAATCTGAAGGAGGGATAACTATGGAACTCAAATCCAGGCTGATACAACTCATTGAGCACACCTCGCAAGAGGAGCAAGCCCTGTTCGCCAGGCTGTCGGAGGACGAACGTGCGGTTCGAGGCGAGCCGGATCGGTGGTCACCCAAGGACACGATCGCACATCTGGCCGCCTGGAAAACGCGCCTGGCGGAGGACCTGGCAGCGGCGGCCCGCGGGGAAACCCCTGCGAGGGACGAGGATTTCGAGGTCGTGAACGCGAAGGTCTTCGAGCTGAATCGAGATCGCTCGTGGTCGGAGATTCTCGAGGAGGCAGCGAAGGCGCGCCGGCAGCTCGTTGAGCAGGTGGAGAAGACGAGCGAAGCCGAGCTGGGAGGTACAGAGACCCTGCCCTGGCAAGGGGATCGGCCCTTGTGGAGGTTGATCGTGGGGACTGGTACCATTCATCCCCTGGCCATGCATCTGGGCCCGCTCCTCGTAGAGCGCGGGGAGAAAGAGTACGCGACGGAGTTGCAGGAGGAGGCGGCCAGGCTGCTCTCGGAGCTGGATGAGAGCCAGAGCTGGCAGGGGACGGCGCGATACAACCTGGCCTGCCACTACGCCCTGGCCGGAGAGACGGAGACAGCGATAGAGAAGCTGCGGGAGGCCCTGGAGCTGAACCCGGAGCTCACAGAATGGTCGAAGGAGGATGCTGACTTGGCGGCCATTCGGGAGGAGCCTGGCTACAAAGCACTCTACACAGCGTAGATGATGGCAGTGGTCGCCTGGCGGTGGGCATAGTGCTACCTGGCGGCCAGTCAAACACCGACTGTACTGCACGAGCATGGCACGCCAAAACGTGGGGGATAGCCGGCCAACCCTTGTGTCATCGGTCAAGAAACCTGTGTGCATCGGCTGTACTTGGCTCAGGTCAGCGTAGGATTCGCGGATGCCCAAGTCACTGTCCGCAGGGAGGTAGAGTTTGTCATGTAGCCTTCCTTACTCATTGGATTTCATCTTGGGTTGTTCTACGAATTCCGGTGGCAACTCGACGACTATCCCTTCAAGGAGAGGAGGCAGACGGGATTAGTAAATCTCTCGCTCGGCTTCCAGGTACAGGGCTTCCAAATCGGGGGGCATTGGTTCACGCGGCCCTTCATAATTGTCTTTGGGGAGGTAAGCAATGGGCATTGAGGACAAAGTAGAGCAATTGCACCAGATGCGAGAGCAGGCCCGCCTGGGTGGCGGACAAGAGCGCATTGACCGCCAACACGCTGGCGGCAAGATGACCGCCCGCGAGCGGGTGGAGAAGCTGCTCGATCCCGGTTCCTTCCGCGAGCTGGACATGTTCGCCGTGCACCGCGCCGTGGGCTTCGGCATGGAGGAGAGGAAATACCTGGGCGATAGCGTGGTCACCGGCTGGGGCACCATCAACGGCCGCCGGGTCTACGTCTTCTCCCAGGATTTCACCGTCTTCGGCGGCAGCCTCTCCGAGGTGCACGCCGAGAAGGTGTGCAAGATCATGGACCTGGCCATGAAGAGCGGCGCGCCCGTCATCGGCCTCAACGACTCCGGCGGCGCTCGCATTCAGGAGGGGGTCGTGTCCCTGGCCGGCTACGCCTACATCTTTCTGCGCAATGTCCTGGCCTCTGGCGTCATCCCCCAGATCTCGGCCGTCATGGGGCCCTGCGCGGGCGGCGCTGTCTACTCCCCGGCCATGACCGACTTTATCCTGATGACCAAGGAGACCAGTCACATGTTCATCACTGGTCCCGACGTCATTCGGGCCGTCACTCACCAGGAGGTGAGCTTCGAGGAACTGGGCGGGGCCATGGCCCACGCCTCCAAGAGCGGCGTGGCCCACTTCGCTGCCGAGAACGAGGAGCACTGCCTGGCCCTCACTCGCCAACTGTTGAGCTACATCCCCCAGAACAACCTGGAAGACCCGCCCTTCGTCCCCACCGCCGACCCGGAGGGGCGGATGGACGAGGAACTGAAGACCATCATCCCCGACAACCCCACCAGAGCCTACGACGTGAAAGACGTCATCCGCCACGTGGTGGACGACGGGCAGTTCCTGGAGGTGCACGAGCACTGGGCGCAGAACATCGTCGTGGGGTTTGCCCGACTGGGCGGCTTCAGCGTGGGTATCGTCGCCCAGCAGCCGATGATCATGGCTGGGGTGCTGGACATTGACGCCTCCAGAAAGGGCGGCCGCTTTGTCCGCTTCTGCGACGCCTTCAATATCCCCATCGTCACCTTCGTGGACGTGCCGGGCTTCCTGCCGGGGGTGGAGCAGGAGCATGGCGGGATCATCCTCAATGGGGCCAAACTGCTCTATGCCTACTGCGAGGCTACCGTCCCCAAGATCACCATCATCACCCGCAAGGCCTACGGCGGGGCCTACGACGTGATGAGCTCCAAGCACATTCGAGGGGACATCTCCTACGCCTGGCCCACGGCGGAGATTGCGGTGATGGGGCCGGAGGGGGCGGTCAATATCGTCTTCCGCAAGGAAATCGCTGCGGCCGAGGATCCTGATGCGGAGCGGGAGCGGCTGGTGCAGGAGTACCGCGAGCAGTTCGCTAACCCCTACATTGCTGCTGCCCGAGGCTACGTGGACGACGTCATTGAGCCGCAGGAAACCCGGCCCCGTCTCATCGAGGCGCTGACGTTCCTTCAGAACAAGCGGGATACGAACCCACCGAAGAAGCATGGGAATATACCGCTATGAAATGATCAATGAGCAAATGACCAATGACCAAATCGGAGGAGAAAGGACATGGCTAGATTGACGTTCAGTAAAGACAATTTGCCGACGCCGGAGGAATTTGAGCGGATACTGAAGGAGGCAATGGGGAAAAGCAGTCCGGTGGATGAATTGCTGGAAGTCGCGGAGGAATTGCGGGAATACGAACAGAAACACGGGATGACTTCAGATGAGTTCTACGAGCAGTTCCGGCAGGGCACGTTAGATGACGAATTGCAGCATTGCATCGGCTGGGCGGCTGCTTTTGAATCCTTCAATGGTTTCCGCTTTCCCCGCTCACATTCACATCGAGGGACGTGTGGAGGCTGCTGAGCCACCTGACTTGAGCGACGTACTGCGCAAGATTGATGAACTGCTGTATCCAGACGGCCCCCAGGATAACATGCTGAACAACTGAAGGAGAGGAGAAGGAAAGCGATGCCCGAAAAAGTCAATATCGCCAAGGTTGCTGCTGGGCTGGCCGAGCCGTTCAAGCACCTGGTGGTTGGGCAGGTAGACGATTACTGCGCCTATCTGGTCCGCATTGTGGGTACCTACCTCTTTCATCAGCATCCCAAAGATGAGATGTATCTGGTGCTGGAGGGGGAGATGGCCATAGACTACGCCGACGGCGTCAGTGTCACGCTGGAGCCGATGGAGAGCCTGGTCGTGCTGGCCGGTGAGAAGCACCGCTCCCGGTCGGAGCAGGGCGCGCTGGTGCTGATGTTCAAGGCGAGAGATCTGTTCGCGGAATAACACGGATCGGCAGGATTGGCGGATAGATCAGATCATCCTGTCAATCCGTGTTCTGGAGGTAACATGACTAACCCTGTCAAAATCTGTGACCTGATGTTACGCGATGGCCACCAATCCCTGCTGGCCACTCGCATGCGCACTGACGACATGCTGCCCATCGCCGAGAAGATTGACCAGGTGGGCTACTGGGCGGTGGAGATGTGGGGCGGCGCGACCTTCGACTCCGCCATGCGATTCCTGGGCGAAAACCCCTGGGACCGCATCCGCCGCCTCAAAGAACGCATGCCCAATACCCCCTTCCTGATGCTGCTGCGGGGCCAAAATATCGTTGGCTATCATCACTACCCCGACGATGTGGTGGAGCGATTCGTCGTCCACGCCCACGCCAACGGCATAGACGTCTTCCGCATCTTCGACGCCCTCAACGATGTGCGCAACATGCGTTGGGCGATGG
>Ga0265596_1001255_pt1 | contig 12206 bp, 11 predicted proteins | sample saktaG_FD_190143 | JGI IMG/M metagenome (GOLD analysis project Ga0265596, IMG submission 190143) | Saline water microbial communities from Sakinaw Lake, British Columbia, Canada - sak_2013_06_06_60m | ecosystem: Environmental > Aquatic > Non-marine Saline and Alkaline > Saline ...
GATACCTATCGGAACATCAGAGGGCAGGCATATCCCAATATGATGCTCACAGCAGGATATCATGACAGCCGGGTACGCTAATGGCAACCCCTTCGATGGATGGCATAAGTGCGTGATATGAAAACAGATGATAATGTGCTCATACTAAAAACGAATATGGCTGGACATTATGGTGGCTCCGGAAGATACATACAATATGAGGACATCGCAGAGCGTTATGCTTTTATTATTCGTATGCTGGGTATAGAATGAATTATAATAAACAAATCGACCGGATAGTTGAATATTTTCATAGGCAGGGAAAGACGCATGATAACCTGAAAATCGGGGGTGAGTTCGAACATTTTGTCGTGCGAGAAAACGACCTTTCAGCAGTTCGTTATGATGAGAATAGCAAGGATGGCATCAAAGACCTGCTCGAATATCTTCTCCAAAAAGGATGGCGTGGTAACTTTGAGGGCGATAATCTCATCGGGTTAGAAAAAGAAGGTTCGACTGTCACCCTTGAACCGGGTGCGCAAATAGAACTCAGCACACAGTATACATCCAACCTTTCTGAAATTGAGAGAATTTACAGAAATTTTGTATTTGACCTCATGCCCTGGCTTGAGGATAATCAGCAGCTTCTGATTGCGCTTGGTTATCAACCTCATTCAAAGATAGAGGATATTCCTTTCATTCCCAAGCAGCGTTATGTATTTATGTCGGATTATCTCAGCCAAAAGGGAAAGTATGCGCTCAATATGATGAAGGGTACCGCATCAACCCAGCTTGCACTGGATTATCTGAACGAAGAAGATTATGCAAAAAAATTCCAGGTTGCATGCTACCTCTCGCCATTACTGGCAATCCTGACGGACAATAGCCCGATCTTTGAGGGGGAACGGTATAAAAAGTATGCACTGCGTACAAATATCTGGCTGCACTGTGATGATGACAGGTGCGGAATAATTCCCCATGCATTTGATGATGATTTCTGTTATGCGACATATGCCAGGTATATTCTTGATAGACCGCCGATCATAATTACGCGGGAGGGGCAGTTATGCTCTACCGAAGACCAGCCGTTCAAAGCGATCTTTGATCCTGAAGAGTGCACGGATAAAGAACTGGAACAGGTGCTGACGATGTTTTTTCCGGATGTGCGCACAAAACAATTTATAGAGATCCGTACTGCCGACTCGATACCATATCCGCTCAACTTTGCCTACCTTGCATTACTCAAAGGTTTGCTGTATGATTGTAAAAATATCAAAACGATCCACGAAACAGTCACCGGATGTTTTGAATTTAAAAAAATACTTGCACTGCAACAAGACATTATAAAAAAAGGATTGAAAGCAAAAGCGTGTGATAAACACATCATGCAGGTAATTCTGAAATTTGTGAATCTTGCAAAAGAAGGATTGGTAAAAGAAGAGCAAAAATATCTTGAACCTCTATATAAATTGGTTGAGATCAGGAAAAATCCCGTGACTCTGATAGATGAAAAACTAAAAGCAGACATACCGCTCAAAGAAGCGCTGAGAGATTGTATCATTAATAATCAATTTTTATGATCACTACAATAAAAATCATATACCACAGAGAACACAGAGAGCACTGAGAAAATTTAAGAATAATGTAGTATAACAATGAATTCAATCTTACCGATTTACAAAGAATGTTCCAAAGAAATTTTAGAACATCCAAAAAAATATTATGAGGATTTCACGCTTGTGGAGAATGCAGTTGCCAATTCCACCGCGCTGTATAAAGGCAAGCCGATTGATTTTCATTACCAGCCGATGTTTTTTGATCAGGCTGATATAAACAGGTTCGAGCATCTCGTCACAACCTTTTCCTACATTCTCAAAAAAGTGATAGATGAATATGTAAGAAATCCAGTATTCCGTTCGTACTTTGATTTTCCCTCTTTAATAGAGGAGCTTATTCTTATTGATCCCGGCTACGCAATGCCCTTTCCCATGGCACGTTTTGATATTTTCTATTCCTATGATGACGATTTTAAATTTTGTGAGCTGAACACAGACGGCACCTCCGGTATGAACGAATCCAATCCTGTTGAGAAAGCAGTGTTGTCCTCACAGATACTGAAAGTGCTCCAGAAAAAATACCGTATCAGCTATTTTGAGCTTTTCCTCCCATGGATCGAAGAACTGCTCTCCTGTTATGCCGAATTTAAAAACACTCCCCATACAAACCCGAACATTGCGATCATGGATTGGGATGGTGTCGCAACGATCGAGGAGTTCAAGGTTTTCCAGCAGATGCTTATGCAAAGAGGGTATAGAACTGTTATTTGCGATCCCCGTGACCTGAAGTATAAGCAGAATAAGTTGTATTACATAGATATTCCTATCGATCTCATTTATCGGCGCTCACTGACTTTTGAGATTTGCGAGCGTGCTGATGAAGTGAAAGATTTACTTGCAGCATATAAAGATGGAAATGTCTGCATGGTTGGTCCATTCCGGTCTCATATAATCCATAATAAAAGGATTTTTTCAATTCTGCGTGATACAACGAAGACAACTTTTCTCAATTCTGAAGAGCAGAAGTTCGTCGAAAGGCATATTCCTTTCACAAAAGAGTTATCCGATCCCGATGCCGAGAATAGAGCACGTACTTCAAAGGAAGAATATATTCTCAAACCCATGGACAGGTATGCGGCAAAAGGTGTATTTGTCGGTGTGGATCATAATCAGGAAGAATGGGAACGGACGATCGACTCGATACAAGAAAAGGATTCCTATCTCGTTCAGCAGTTTATCGAACCTCCGACACTTCCCTGTATTACTTTCAAAAATGAAAAACCAGTCCTGAAAGATTATAAATATATTACTGGACTGTTCGTCTATAACGGGCATTTTCACGGGCTTTATACTCGCGCAGGTACGTCAAATGTGATCGCCAGTGTTACCGGGTGCAGGATCATGCCCAATCTGTATGTGCGCGCGATGAACTAACTTCTATATTACAAGGATATGAAAACAGTGAATTCAGAAAAAATATCACCACAGAGAGCACAGAGAACACAGAGAAATATGAGAAGATTTGAAATGGAAGTTATATATAAATGAGTTTACAGATAATTGTGTGTCATAGGATGTATAACGGAATTGCATAACCCGCGCCATTATGGACGTTGCTTTAATTTGTTCTTTTGCCTTCATGCACGAATTATCTATCGTCGGATTCATGCTTTGTTAGGCGACGTTCATCTATTAGTAAATCCATATTTAAGTTCTCTTTGGAGAAATGCCTCTTTTCCACCTTCTAATATCTCACAAACATGTTCTCGAATTCCAAATTTATATAATATTCCTTCTTGTGAATCGTCAGTAAAAGTATATTCTAATGCCCCATTAACATATTCAAATTTAAATTGCTTATTATCATTACCGATTTGCTCACCTGATTGATTACATACAATAACATTTTCAGTGTCTGTTGCAACAACTAAGTTTGCATTATGGGTTACTAATATTACTTGTCGCAGTGTTTTTCTTTTTTTAATAAATCTTTTTAACTCGTTAAATATTGTCCGATTATCTAAGTTATCTTCAGGCTGATCAATAAGGATTGGATGACTTGCATTACTAATATGTAAAATCAATTGTAACAATACTAAACCCTTTTTACCAGGAGACATTTTCAATATATCATCACCTTTGAACTCAATTGTATATTTCAAGTCAAAACAATTGTCAAATAATTTCAAGAAAGCTTCATTTGGCGTTACATTTGTTTTAAACTTCAATCCCGATTTTTCTAAGTTGGATAATTTATCAAAAATTGTTAGTATATTTTGAATATGATTTTGGGAATCGAAAATATAATCGTTCTTTGAATCAAAAAAGTCACCAAAGATAGTTGAAAAATTACCTCGTCGATCAAAAAGATTACTAAATGAATTTGAAAATTGAGATATATTAAAAGACACTTGAGATTTTAACAATATTTCATCGTCGATCTTACTATATTCAGTTTTTTTAAGTTCAGAATCTATTCTTTTATAACAATTCAATAATTTTGTATAACTATCAAATAAATTATCTCGTGTTTTCTTCCCTTTAGATGTAACATTTTTAATGTCTTCATTTAACAATTTAATTTTATGGAGCTTGCTTTTTTGCAATATGAGTTGTTCATCTAGTCGTTTTAGTAGTCCTCTATTTTTTATTTTTTGTTTAAACGGTTCAAGTTCTTTGTCGAGCGAAGATATTGTTTCTTGATGTCTTTTAATTTTGTCTTCAATTTTATTCCTTTTTTCTTGCCATTTTTGATTTGCATTATCAAAAACACGACTTATTTCTTCATGTAAAAAACTAATTATATAGCTAAGATGTCTATGTGCTAAATTGTTGTATGAAAATCCATCTAATTTTGAATCAATTTGTTGAATACATGAAGAATTGGTTACATCTAATTCTTGTTTAAAATCATCAAATGTTTGATATAAATGAGAATAATCTGTTTTTTTCTTTTCGTGATAGTTGAATTGAAATATTAGTTTTTCATATTCAATATTTTCTTTTTCACTGAATCCAGATTCTTTTCTAAGTTTATCAATATGCTCTTCCAATCGTTTTAGTTCTATTTTAATAGCTCGTTCGTCACCAATTTCTTTTCTGGATTGGTATAAATCGGATACTCTTTGGCGTAAAGAAAGTAGCTCAGTAATAGAAATATTTATTTGTTCTTCAAGCTCATTTATTTCTTCATCAACAACATCAATAAATGATTTAAAATTATCATTTTGTTTTAGAATAGAATTGATAAGGTTTTTTAGATTTTTTTCACCTTTTCTTTCGGCTAGGAAATTTATATACATTTGTGGTAGGTATGTGATTTCTCTTGTTTTTCTATCTATATTTTCAGAAATTTTATTTGAAAAACCATCATGCCAACATACTTCAAAATCAAATATATCTGGTTCTCCAAAATCATAGTCATCAAGCTCAATCTCCTTTAAGCGACCTTCTACTGATTCTGGGGCAATTGCTTTGGCTATATGACGAAGTAAAATTGATTTACCCGATGATTTACCACCAATGATAACATTTAAATTAGGATTTAAATGAATCCAAAAATTTGGGAAAAGATTTTTTGAAGTTTTATCTAGAAATCTAACTTTATCAATTATAAGATAATGTGTTATATTTTTAGGTGAATGACTTTGAATTTGGACTCTTTCTTCTGGTTCATATATAATTTGTTTTAATCCTTCAAATGTTGGATTTGCTTTAATCCATGTAATTTTATTGCTCGGGAAATTACCATAATCAGAAAATTTATGTGTATCACTGCCACAAATTACTGGTTTTTTTGTAGATCCTATTGTCTTCAAAAAATTTTGAATAAAATTTCTATTTTTATCTGTTGTTTTACCTAGGAACAAATCTATAGTTTCTTCATCACGTGATTCAAAAATATGTGAACTTTGCATGAAATAATTGTCAGCATGAGGTTGAGTTTCCCAATCTAGTTTTTTTAAACCATCTGAAGTATCGTAAGGCATAATTATATAACAAGATCCTTTTGGTACAGAATTAATTGCATCGTGCAAAGACGATTTTGTTATTTCTGCAGTACAAGAACCCAGTTCTAATAGTTGATCATTGGTTAAATCTTTAATTTTATTAAAACCATGGATTTTAGATTTACTATCATCCAAACTTTTTGCAAAATCCATTAAAGCTTCATCTGAAATTTGTCGTTCAATGCTCCTTATAGTTATTTTTGATTTAAAATCGACTAATTGTTGATTCGATAATTCGTTTGATAGAATCACATGTATATTTAAGCGATAGTCCACAGGAGCTTCAATTATTAATTCCATGCCAGGTAAAACAGTCTTTGAAAGTTTTAGAGAATTACTATGAACATATTTCATCAATTCAAAATACCCATCAAAAGTCCAATAATCCATAATACAAAAAACAGCTATATCACTTTGTTCTATTGTATCATACATTACTTTTAATGAATCATCCTTTTCAACTTTAGACATTGAAGAAAACTTCTTACCTCCATTCCAGTGAAAAGAAGCAGGAGTATGTACATGCAAATCCCATTTTCGCCATACTAAGCCTCTGAGATAATTATCATATGACATTTTTTTCTCCTTCTTATGAGCAGTTGAATATAGACTGTTTCATTTATATTTTTTATAGTCGCCTAACTAGGGATTAACACGCCAACTGGCGTGATAACATCCTTATATCCATTCTTCATAACATACACCCCGACGTAGTTTTTAATTTACTTAAACTCACTAAGTTGGTAGTTATTATTTCATAAAAATATTGTCAATTAATTTATAAAAAGCGTACATCACATATCTTTATGCACCTGCGAAAACGCAAGCAGTAAGCAAGGTATCACTTTCCGCCAATGGAAAATCTAACTGCAGCTTCTGAATGAATGGCAGTCGTATCGAAGATTGGTATGTCCACATCCGTTTGTTTGACGAGCAGCGGAATCTCCGTACAGCCGAGGATCGCACCTTCAGCGCCTTCTTCCTCTGCAAGGCGTTCTATAATTCGCATGAATTCTATCCTGGACTCATCTTTTATCATACCGGCACACAACTCGTCGAAGATCACCGTGTTAATATACTCCCGTTCGCTTTCGTTTGGGGTAACGACCTTGAGTCCGTAATTTTCCAAATGCTCCCGATAAAAGGGCTGCTCCATTGTGTATTTTGTGCCTAGCAATGCAACAGTGTGCACTCCCTTTTCTTTTACTTTTTCACCTGTGGCATCGGCAATATGAATAACGGGAATGCCGACGGTTTCTTCGATAATCTCTGCTTGAGAATTTAAGGTATTGGATGCGATAACGATGAAATCCGCACCTCCTTGTTTCAGCCGTTGAGCTGCATCGAGCAATGTCTCGATCAGAGGTTTCCAGTCACCTTGATCTGCCATACGCTCCTGTTTGGAGAATTCACCGAATTCAATGGAAAACATCAATATTTCAGCGGAGTGCAATCCCCCCAACTCGTCACGCACCATTTCGTTCATAAGACGATAATATTCAATGGAAGATACCCAACTTACTCCCCCTATGATGCCAATCGTCTTGATTTGCTTGTCTTTTGGGGTTTCCTCGTCTCGCAGGGCTTCATCACGAAGGTTTTCCTTTTGTAGGATCGTACTCTGTGTGGAAGCACATCCGCTCATTGAAGCTATTATAAACGTAAGGATCAGTGTAATAGAGGTTATTTTTAATTTTATGGTAACATCCTTTCTTACGAATTTTTTGTAAATCAAACCAATTCGGTTTGAACATAGCAGAGCAGCAGCCAGGTCAAATGAGAGTATTTCCTGTAGTAATTTCAATAATCCCGTTGGGTTCAGGTTCATCGAGAATGTATACGGTTAAAGCTGAAGCATCAATTATGATATCCAAAATCATAAAGAATAATTTTATGCGATAGAACAATAGACAATTTGTTTGTCAAATATTTTATAAAAGGCGTCCATTAGATATCTCTATGCACCTGCGGAATTGTAAACAGTAAGAAATTCTTGACCATAGTAAGAAGACTATGAAAAAATACTATTGTGTTAGAAAAACATCTAAAAATAGTTATTGTTAAATCTCTGCCTGCCACGGCGTATCCGCCAGCTGGCGGAGTAGCCGTGTGTCCTCTGTGATCTCTGTGGTAAATAGTAGAGTAAAAAAATTATGCTACTTTATATAATACTTTTTCTTGCCGGTGTGGCAGCCGGTTTTATGAACACGCTTGCAGGTGGTGGCTCAACATTGACGCTCCCTGTTCTCATATTATTGGGATTGCCTTCACCAATTGCAAATGCGACGAATCGTGTCGCAATTCTTCTTCAGAATATCGTCGCAACAGCGAGGTTCAAGAAGTATAAAGAGCTCGAAGTCAAGCCGGTCATTCATATAACTATCGCAGCGATTATTGGAGCAATAGTTGGCTCTTTATTCGCTGTAGATATCAGTTCACAGGTCTTTGATAAAGTGCTCGGAGTAGCACTTATACTTATTTTGGTGCTTATCTTCAAGCCAAAGAGAAAGGCATCGGCGGAGAGAAAAAGTATCCCGAAGTGGCTTGAAGTGCTCATATTTTTCTGTGTTGGGCTGTATGGTGGATTCATCCAGACAGGAATAGGATTTATATTTCTTGCCACACTTAATCTTGTTGAGGATTTTAATCTCATACGTGCAAACGCAGTGAAAGTTTTCATTGTGATGTGTTATACATTTTTTGTAGTGATCGTATTTGCTGTCTCGGATAAGATCATGTGGCATTATGGTTTGCTGCTTGCTGCCGGAAATATACTCGGAGCATTTATCGGTGTCCGAACCGCAGTAAAAAAAGGTGCAGGTTTTGTTAAGGTAGTGATAACAATTGCGGTGATAGTTGCCTGCCTGAAATTATTTGGAATTTTCAAGTTACTTGGAATACAATAAATAAGGAGTTACGATGAAAATTAAACAACCAATAGGTTTCGCCGTTGGTGTTCTCCTTCTTCTTATGGCATTAGCTATGTTGATCTTAATCGGAAAATGGGCTGGGCTTTTTCCACTGATCGTTGGAATCTCGCTCATATTCACCGGATTTTATCAGGGAAGGAAAGTGACTATTATTCTGGGGCATATGCTTATTGTGATAGGATGTGTGCTTGTGACGTGGGGTGTCTATCTGCTACCCTATACCGGTGCGGCGATTCTGTATGTTTTTGTTCGACCTCTGTTTTGGGGATTGATCTCCATCTTCGGGGGCATCTGTGTGATTTATCACGGTTTCTGTGCATGTATGAGACGCAAATCGGAGAAAAATTCGGGATAAAATCCATAAAAGATGATATTCGATGTGGTATGTCATCAAAGTTTTTTATACCGAACCCCAACTCGGGTTAGAGTAATAAAAAAGCAATTAGCATACCGAGTCGTTCCCCTCATGGCCGACTGATGTTTGAGAACAACAAAAAACATTGTCACCCTGAGCTTACCTGTCGCGACGCCCTGTCGGGGCGTAGCGAAGTGAAACCTGAAACGGAGTTAAGCCTGATGAGCCACAAAATCACACAAAATTACACAAAAGTTATTTTTATTACTTTTAATATTAATAGGTAATATTTTTTTCGTGTGCTTTTGTGTGTTTTCGTGGCTCATACCTGTCGCGGCGTAGCGTAGCGAAGACTGAATTGCAACCAAACCGGATTCTCTCTTCTCTGCTCTCTCTTCGCTCTTCGCTCCACGATATTACCATTTTTCCCAATGCACGATCTTCTCCAAATCCTTCCTCTTTTTGCTTCCTGCAAAGGTTTTTATGGCCTTGGCATACAAACTTTGTTTATCTTTCGGGTAGCCAAACGGACTGAGCGCAATCACTTTTATTTTGGATGGAATACATAGTATCTCTTGCACTTTCTTCTCATTAAAAGCCCCGAGCCAGCAGGAACCAATGCCCATTTCCCACGCTTCGAGCATCATCTGTTGAAATGAGATCGCAACATCGACAAGATAGTAATCCTGCCCGTTAAGATGTCCGCTGTTATTGGGATTGGCGCAGGCAACGATCACCACAGGCGCATCCTTGATGAAAAAATTGGATTTGCTGATCAAACCGGATCTTAATGCGAGCTTGCCGATTGTGTCTTTATCTTTGACGACAACATATTGCCAGCACTGCTTATTCTGCCACGAAGGTGCAAGCCGTCCAGCTTCGAGTATCTTGCCGAGTTTCTCATTCTCGATCTCTTTAGTATCATAACTTCGTATGCTTTTTCTGCTCAGTATTGCTTCATATACATTCATGTTTTCTCCTGATCTCATATATTTTTCATGCACAATCTTTGACAAGTTTTTTCGCTTTATTTGCGTGGGTATGCAATGAAAAAAAATAAGCTAAATCAGGATTGGGCTGCGATCTGGCGAGAAGGACACACGGTCTTTATTATTGACCAGACAAAATTGCCCTTTCACTTCGAAATTGTCGAACTTTATACGTACTTAGAGACAGCCGATGCGATCAGGGATATGCTTCTTCGCGGAGCAGGAACTATCGGTGTTGCTGCAGGTTATGCAATAGCACAGGCATTTGCAGAATATTCAACTGAAAAGGAATTGGGAAAAGCAAAGTTATATATCGAATCATCACGACCAACAGCCAAGAATCTCTTTTATGCTACAAATAGAGTTTATGAAGAAGCGCGCTATGCGGAAAATCCAGAGAAAAAAGCTTTTGAAATTGCTGATGAAATTCTGCATGAAGATGAGAAAAATTCTCGAATTATGGGAGAGCTCGGAGCAGCACTTTTGCGAAATGGTTCTCAAATCCTCACACACTGCAATGCAGGAAAACTTGCGATCCAGGGTTTGGGAAGTGCACTTGCACCAATCTATGTGGCTCATGAACAGGGTAAGAATATTTTTGTCTATGCGGATGAAACACGACCTCGTTTGCAGGGAGCTCGACTAACTGCGTGGGAATTGCACCAGGCAGGCATCCCTCATGCGATCATCGTAGATAATGCTGCGGGTTTTTATATGCTGCAGCGGAAAATCGATATTGTGTTTGTCGGCGCTGACAGGATCGCGTGTAACGGCGATGTGGCGAACAAGATCGGAACTTATGAAAAAGCAGTGCTTGCAAGGGAAAATGATACTCCTTTTTATGTTGTCGCCCCATGCTCAACAATAGATTTCTCATGCACTTGCGGTGTGAACATTCCAATTGAAGAACGCTCTTCTGATGAAGTTAAAAAACTCAGAAATGTGCTCATCGCCAATCCTGAAAGTGATGTGCTTAATCCCACTTTTGATGTGACACCTGCAAGATATATCACAGGCATCATAACTGAAAAAGGTATCTATAAACCGGAAGACATTCATACTTTGAAATAATGGAACAGTATCAGGGAATAAAGTTCAAAGTTCGATTTTTAGATGAAAGGGTTCAGAATTATCCTATCCTTGATGAGCTCATTGGCTGGGGAGAGAAGCTTTCAAAGTTGGGCTGTATTCCTACGTATCCGCATCCAAATATTCCTGATAAAATAAGTTCTGCGGGGAATCTCAGTACTCGAATTGGAGACTGGTTCATCATTACTGCCGCAGGTTCAAATCTTGGAGCGCTCACGTATAAAAATTTTGTTGAGATAATAGATGTTAATATTCCCTCAAGACAGATCGATGTGAAAGGTGTTGAGGAGCCGTCATCTGAAACAATGCTGCATTACAGTATTTATCAAAAGCGGCATGATGTTCAGGTAATCTTTCATGGTCACAATAAACAATTGCTTGCACAATGTTCACGATTAGGATTGAAATCTACAAAAAAATGGTATCCTTATGGAACGCTTGAGTTGATGGAATCAGTATGTGAAGTGCTTGGGAAAGATGACACAATTCTTATAATGAAAGATCATGGATTTTTAAGTTTTGGAAAAACTTGCCAGCAGGCAGGAGAAAATATTATTCAGGTTCTAACTGAAATGGAAAAGACATAAGAAGTATAATATTATGAACCACACGTCTTCACTGCGCTACGCCGTTGCAGGCGAAATACCAGTCTTCTCCGCCAGTTGGCGGATACGCCTTGGCAGGCACGAAAGACGCGAAAAAATTTTAATGAAACGTTATAGAATATTTTTCTTAGACACCATTTTCGTGCTTTTAGTGCCTTTTGCTTGTCACGGCGAATCGCAGAGTAGCCGGATGGTAAAGAAAGTATTTATTTGTAGGAGTATCAATGGGTAAGACCTTTATTCAGAAGATTTTTGAGCAGAAAACAGGGAAACCGGTACACGAAGGCGAGATCGTTTTTGTAGAGCCGGATTATATATTAACCCATGACAATTCTGCAGCGATCATCAAAAAGCTTAGTCAGGTAAAAGAAGGCATTAAAGTAAAATATCCCGACCGCATAGTGATCGTGCTCGACCACGTAATCCCCGCTGCAAGTGCAAAAACTGCGAACAATCATAAAGAGATCCGGGAATTTGTAAAAGAACAGCACATCACGCATTTTTATGATATCGGACGGGGTATTTGCCATCAAGTTCTCCCTGAAGTCGGACTTGCAAAACCCGGTAGTGTAATTGTCGGGAGTGACAGCCATACCTGCACTTATGGTGCATTTGGTGCTTTTTCAACAGGTATTGACAGAACTGAAGCTGCAGGTATCTGGATCACGGGAGAAACATGGTTCAAGATCCCGC
>Ga0265596_1001267_pt1 | contig 12155 bp, 11 predicted proteins | sample saktaG_FD_190143 | JGI IMG/M metagenome (GOLD analysis project Ga0265596, IMG submission 190143) | Saline water microbial communities from Sakinaw Lake, British Columbia, Canada - sak_2013_06_06_60m | ecosystem: Environmental > Aquatic > Non-marine Saline and Alkaline > Saline ...
AGTTTTTTAAAACTAACTGCAATGTCACTTTTTAATCTTAAAACAAGTTCTCGCCAGTTTAAATTATATTCAGTAATATTAGAAGAACCAATATATGTGATATAATCATCAATCACCAATATTTTCCTGTGATTACGTCTGTGGCCGCGTGTGAAAAAATCAAAATTATACTTGATCTTTTCAAAAAATCTTACTTCACCGCCAAATTTTATCAGGTCAACAAAAAAAGATTCGGAAACCAAACCACCCCAGGAATCAATTAAAATTTTTACCTCAATACCTTGCCTGGCTTTTTCAGTTAAGGCATCCCTAAATTTTATCCCGATAAAGTCGTTGCCTATACGATATGTTTCAAGATAGATATATTTTTGTGCGTTTTCAATGTCATCAAGCATTGAATTGTAATATCTTATAGGGTCATCAAACAGATGATATGGTTCTTTAATTTCTCTCAATTTATTTACAAATTCTTTATTAATTTCATCAGTTCTTCTTTTTTACGAAATGCAACGGGGACTTTTGACTTATCTTTCATAATAACAAAATTATTGTCGGTTTTTTCAAGTTTTTCAACACACTGAAGGTTAATTAAATGTGAATGATGTACCCTAAAAAAATCATATTCGCTCAAAAGCGCCTCATATTCTTTTAATGTTTTTGAAACCACAATTTTTTCTTTATCAAGGAAATAAAAATGTGTGTAATTTTTGTCAGACTCACATCTAATAATCTCATTAATATTTACCAGGTAAATATTATTGGTTGTTTTTAAAATTATTTTTTTTGTTTTTTTTGAGATTGAATCAATATTTGAGAAAAAAGTATCCAACTTTAAACTTATGTTATCCTGTTGAATTAATTCCTCAGCTTTGTTAATTGATTTTATTAATTCATTAATGTCAATTGGTTTTAATAAATAATCCAAAGCGCTGAACTTAAATGCTTTTATGGCATATTCTTCGTAAGCGGTAATAAAAATGATTTTAAAATCAATGTTTTCAAGTTGACGAAGTAAATCAAATCCTGTTCCGTCAGACAGCTTAATATCTAAAAAAACAAGTTCGGGTTTTAATTCACGGATAATTTTTAATCCCGATTCAACACTATCTGCCTGACCGATTAAGGAAACATTTTTGCAGTAATTTTCAAGCAATTCCGCAATGATCTCACGTGCATTAATTTCGTCATCAATAATTATAGTTCTTATCATTTTTTTATTTATTAAATAATATTTTCAATCAACAAATATAGGAATAAGTTAAGTATAATTAACTTAAGAAAAAAATTTAGTCCTTATTTGAACGGAATATTAAGTGTTACTTTAGTTCCTGTTATATTTCCTTTTTTATCTTTTAAGTCAATTACATTCAATTTGATTTTTTGTGATAAGGATTTATTCAAATTTTCTATTCGTTTTTTTGTTATGGATGTTCCGAATGGCTTATGAATTTCATCCTTATTTTTATTTAATTTACCGGCTTTAGCACTGCCAATGCCATCATCTTCAACTTTAAAAAACATTGTGTTATCTTTTAAGACAAACCGGATATCAATATTGCCTTTTGTTTTTTTATGTTGAATACCATGCTCAATTGCATTTTCAATAAAGGGTTGGACAAGCATAGGCGGAATGGAAATCATTTCAATATTTATTTCAGGGTCAATATAAACCGAATAATCAAATTTATTATCAAATCGTAATTTTTGCAATTCCAAATAATGATTAATTGCTTGAATTTCTTTTTCGATCGGAACATAATCTTCTGTTGAACTGTTAAGAATATACCGTATTAGTTTTGCAAAACTTGAAAGATATTTACTTGCTTCAATAGGTTTTTTCTTATGAATAAAACTTTGAATGGCGATAAGGGAATTAAACACGAAATGAGGGTTCATTTGAGATTTTAGCAGCATTTGTTTTAATTTCTCAATTTCTTTTTCGGCATTTATTTTATCTGTAATGTCCTTAATTGCTGCAAAAATTTGAACAGGTTTTCCTTTTTCATCCTTAACAAAAGAAGTGGTAAAATTTACTAATGTTTCGGCACCATTTTTATTAATCATAACTGTTGTTATGGGTTCCAATTTTTCTTCATTTAAAGCTCTCTTAAATGCCTCAATAATATATTTAACATCATCTGGTCTAATAGTTACTTTAGCAATTTCAATGACGCTCTTTCCTGCTATTGCGCTGTTTTTGTATCCTGTTATTTTTTCGTATTCCGGATTTACAAAGGATACTGTCCCATCATTATTAAATAATATTAATGCTTCTTTTATATTATCAGTAATAATTTTACATTGAATCATTTTTTCTTCTGTCTGCTTACGTTCACTAATGTCAGTAGACATACCTAACATGCCAATAAATTTGCCGTTATCACTAAATCGTGGGGTTACTATTTGATGAACTGGGAAAATTTTACCAGCTTTAGTAACATAATCAAGTTCTGTAATTTTTGGCTTATGGGTGGATGCCATATTTTTGATTACTTCTTCAATTTTTCCGGATTTTATAAATTTTTTAGTATGGAATATTCGAATGTTTTTTTTGCCGATTACTTCATCAGGTTCATAACCCAAAATTTTTCTGGCTCCTTCATTCCAACTGAGAATGTTACCTGACGGATCTGTTGCAGCAATTATTACTTCAGTAGCACTGTTCATAATGCTTTGAAGCAGATCGGTTGTTTCTTTTAACGACTCAACCGTTTTTCTGTGTTCGGATATATCTACAACCATTTTTAATTTTTATTCATTTCAGCAATGCTTTTTTCAATAACTTGTTATTTTTCGAATTACATATTATATTTTCAGATACAATATTAAGAAAAATTACTCAATAAAAATCTATTTATTTGCCATATTAAATCAATTGCTTTTGTTTAACAATTTATCATTATTATCTTTGCCTTATAAAATTTAGAAATTATGATTAAATCAATGACCGGATTCGGTAAAGTTGTATTGGAACTGACCGATAAAAAATTAACCATTGAAATTAAAACACTTAACAGCAAGCAACTTGATATTAATACCCGCATTCCCAATCCATATAAGGAAAAAGAACCTGAAATACGTTCTTTGCTAAGCAGGAAACTGCAAAGAGGGAAAATAGAATTCAATATTTATATTGAAAATACTGACGTATCAATAAATTATTCTTTTAATAAATCTATGGCAAAAAAATATTATGAAGAATTAAAGGCATTGTCAACAGAAATAAACCAACAGAACTTTTCAAACTATCTCCCATTGATAGTTAAAATGCCTGATATATTATATCCTGAAAAAGAAGAATTCAGTGAAAGTGACTGGTCAAAAATTGAAAAATCAATTAATGATACATTAGATCAGGTTAATGAGTTTAGAATTGATGAAGGTAAACTATTGGAGAATGACTTTATTAAAAGGATAAAATATATTAAACAATTGCTTCTTGATATAAATTCATTTGAAGAAAAGCGAATAACAAATTTTAAAGAACGTATAAATAAAAATCTGAATGAAATTTCTGATAAAGTAATAATAGACCGCAATCGTTTTGAACAGGAAATAATTTATTACATTGAGAAACTTGATATTACAGAAGAAAAAGTCAGATTAGGTAAACATTGTGATTATTTTCTTGAGACCTTGAACGCTGAAATTTCTTCAGGAAAAAAACTAAATTTTATTTCACAGGAAATTGGAAGGGAAATTAATACATTAGGTTCAAAAGCTAATGATGTTGAAATTCAGAAAATAGTTGTTCAAATGAAAGATGAACTGGAGAAGATCAAGGAGCAATTACTAAATATCTTGTAAATACCGGATATAGTTTAGTAAATTAATTAATAAAGGCTGAGGCTAAGGCTAAGGCTGAGGGAAAAAAAGAAATATGGCTTATAGAGATTTTACACACGAAAACAGAAAGAATCCTTAGCCTTAGCCTTAGCCTCAGCCTAACAATAATATATCTTATGAACAGAAAACTAATAATATTTTCTGCACCTTCGGGAGCCGGTAAAACTACAATTGTAAAAGAATTGCTTAATTCGGCACTTAATCTGGAGTTTTCAATTTCTGCATGTAGCCGCCCAAAACGATCAAATGAGATTGATGGAAAAGATTATTATTTCCTTTCGGTTGATGAGTTTAAAAATAAAATTACCAATAACGAATTTTTAGAATGGGAAGAAGTTTATAAGGATAATTATTACGGAACTTTAAAATCGGAAGTTGAACGGATTTGGACTAAAGGCAATTATGTGATTTTTGATGTGGACGTAATCGGCGGACTGAACATAAAAAAATATTACAAAGAAAAAGCTTTGTCTGTTTTTGTCATGCCTCCTTCATTGAAACTCCTTGAAGAACGATTAAAAAAGCGTTCCACAGAATCTGAAGAAAACCAAAAAAAACGATTGGGCAAAGCAAAACACGAGTTAACCTATGCAAAGAAATTTGATAAAATTATTGTTAATGATAATTTGAAAACTGCAATTAATGAAGTAAAAAATATTATAAAGGATTTTCTTGGCAAATAAAACATAGTAAAACAATACAATCATAAATACATGCAATATGAAAACAATAGGATTAATCGGCGGAATGAGCTGGGAGTCTTCCGTTGAGTATTATAAAATAATTAATCAAGAAGTTAAAAAAAAACTAGGCGGAGTACATTCCTGCGAAAATATTATGTATTCTTTTGATTTTGCCGAAATTGAAGAATTACAACATGCTGGGAAATGGGATGAACTAACAAAATTAATGATAAATGCAGCTAAAAAATTAGAAACTGCCGACGCAGAATTAATTTTAATTTGCACAAACACAATGCATAAAATGGCTGAAGATATTGAAGCAAATATAAACATACCCTTAGTGCATATAGCTGACGCCGTTGCTGAAGAAATTAAGAAATCAGGTTTAAAAACAGTTGGTCTGCTCGGAACAAAATTTACAATGGAGCAGGATTTTTACAGAAGCCGGATTGAAAAAAAATTCAACATAAAAGTTATAATACCAAACGATTATGAGAGGCAGATAGTTCATGATATTATTTATAATGAATTGGTTGTAGGTAGAATTATTGAGTCTTCAAAAGAGGAATTCAGGAAAATAATTAAAAACCTTGAATTAAATGGGGCTGAAGGAGTAGTTTTAGGTTGCACTGAAATACCATTGCTGATTAAACAGGAAGATTGCGATATTCCAATATTTGACACAACAACCATACATGCTAAAGTAGCTGTTGAGATGGCATTAAAATAACATAACTTTGAAAATAAAAAAAACAAATACGGAATCTTAATATAAGAAATTTTGTATCTTTGTCATATGGGAACAAAAGAAATAATACGAGAAATTAAAAGAATGCCTGTTAATAAAAGAATGCTTATTATTGAGAGAACACTTCAATCAATTAGAGAAAGTGAACTGAAAAATAAAATTGGAAAAGCTGTTGATTTGTTAATGGGGGATTATGAGAATGATGCCGAATTAACAGCATTTACTAACATTGATTTTGAAAGTTTTTATGAAGCAAGGTGAAATTTGGTTAATAAATCTTGACCCGACAATTGGCGCAGAAATAAAGAAAACAAGACCTGCAATAATAGTAAACGATAATTTAATGGGAAAACTACCATTAAAAGTTATTGTTCCATTAACAGATTGGAAAGATAGATATAAAATTGCTCCATGGATGGTTAAAATTAATGTAAACAAGGAAAACAATTTAACAAAAACTTCCTCTGCTGATTGTTTTCAAGTTCGTTCTTTATCCGAAAAGAGATTTGTAAGGAAAATCGGAGAAATTGACATTCTTGCTCAAGATGAAATTAGAGAAGGATTGGCAAAAGTTCTCTCAATTACCTATTAACGGAATGAAATTACTTACCCCAATAATATATTAAACCAATTGTAAATCAGTTTAAAAGTTGAAATATTGATACATTATGAAAAAAACAATTATCATTTTAGCAACAATTCTAATAAGCTTTTCAGCAAATTCTCAGAAACCAAATTCTGAAGTAAAAACACAAAACGACGCATTCATTGAAATGATGGATATTGTTGGAATAACAGAAGATAATCTTGGATTTGAACCCAAAGGTTACTGGACAAGATATCCCGACCCGAATGATATTCCGTACAAAGTTTTAGCTTTTAACGACCTTTTTGCCGAACCGCAATATATTTATGATTTTGTTAAGATAATGGCAAATTCAGCAAATATATTTTTAAGTGAAAAATATTTAAAATCACATGGTGACGGATTATTAAAAGTAGGGTATTATTGTGGCATTCGCAATGCTACTGCCCAGTTCAGGCCTTATACAGCATCGCTGTGGGCAGAGCTTAATGAGGATGAACCTCTGCTAAATGCAATAAAAGAAATTTACGCCAAAACCAATACGGTTTACCGTTACAATGCAATGGGAGTGGCATCCGACTTTCCGTTAATTGAAAAAGATCTGCGTAAAGCCATTGAACCAATCCATCCTGATGTTCAGAAATATGTTGCACGCACGGTGTTAAATCTGCTTGATGCCTATCACTTTCGTGAAATTGCAATGCGTAATGTGGATTGGGAAGATGCAAAAGACTGCTGGCGAATCCGTCATCTCGGCGAAACGCAATTTGACGGACTGGAATATTATCCTCAATTGGAAGATGCTGCACAAAATATTGACATGAATTCAATTTATTATGCAGGGATGAAGTTATTGCAAACTTCCGAAAGATTAGCAGACTCATTGCTTTATCTAAAAAAAGCAAATAAAGATATTATCTGGAAAAACCAGAACCTGAATGTAATTACACCAATCGGCAGAATAGTTATTTCAGGGACAGAAGATAATAAACATCAATATTCCGATGCTTTGTTAGTTGTTGATATTGGCGGTGATGACACATACTTTGGGGCAGTTGGTTCAACACCATCTTTGGATATTCCGGTTTCGCTTACAGTTGACTTACAAGGTGATGATAAATATATTAATGAAGATGAATTTCTGCCTTCGCAGGGTGCTGCTATTTTCGGTGCGGCTATGCTGCTTGATGTATCAGGCAACGATGAATATAAATCAAAACGACTTTCGCAGGGAGCTGCTATGATGGGAATCGGTATACTTGCCGATATGGAAGGAGATGATACTTATGATATGTGGACTTCCGGGCAGGGTGGTGCTTATTTCGGTGTCGGACTCGCAATAGATAATAAAGGTGATGATAAATATACAATCTGGGGTGACGGTCAGGGATATGGCGGAGTGGGAGGAATCGGTACTCTGATTAACAGGACAGGTAATGACCACTACTGGGCAGAACCTTTTTCAAAAAATGTATTTCGCCCGGATTATCATTCCAAAGACGGTAAATTAAATTATTCTTATGCTCAGGGCTGCGGTGTGGGACGGCGCGGTGATATTACCGACGGACATTCATGGGCAGGTGGCATGGGAACAATTATTGACATTTACGGTGATGATATTTATGAATCGGCAAACTGGTCGCTCGGATGCGGATACTGGTACGGAATAGGATTTGCTTACGATGGTAACGGAAATGATAAATATTTGAGTGCAAGCTGGACCCAATCTGCCGGAGCGCATTTTTGTATCGGAGTGTTAATTGATGAAGCCGGAAATGACGAACATATTTGCTGGGAAGAACAATCAAACGGATTAGCTTTCGGGCACGATTATACGATCGCCCTTTTTCTTAATCGCGGCGGCGACGACTTGTATAAACTGAAAAACGACGGTCTGGGATATGCCATTAATAATTCACAGGTTTTTTTTATTGACACTGACGGTGATGATAAATACATAACTGCAACAGGCATAAGCACCAATCTCGGAAGAAAGGAGCAGAACATTTCAAAAAGTCATAATTTTGGTGATATGAATATTGTTCATAATTCTCCTAATAGTGTTTCTATTCATTACCTTCGTTCAGACCAGATTTGCTTTTTTGCAGATATTAACGGAAATGATTCTTATATTAAAATGAATTTTGAAACGGGTGAGGAAAGTGATGATATCCGTTTGAAAAACGGTTCGGAATTATTTTCCCCACCGGCAGAAGAAATAAAATTATTAAAGAATAAACGGTATTTTGGTTTGGGAAAGGATTTTACAAACTGGGATGGAGTGGAAATTAAATATTTTAGAGATAAGAAAGATGATTAAAATATTCCACAGATTAGCCCTGCTGAATAATTAATAATTTAGTATTTTATATACATAAAAGTTACTATTCCACAGGATTATCACAGATTTGTTTTTTAAAATTGTAAATTGATAAAATGAAAGCAATTGTATTACCCGCATATAATTCAAACATCATCAGGGCTATACTGAGCTTAAGGATTGAAGAAAAGAATATTCCAAAACCCGACTCAAATCAGGTGCTGATAAAGATTGAAGCTGCACCTTGTAATCCTTCGGATATTGCATTTATCAGAGGTATGTATAATATCAAAAAAACATTGCCTTGTGTTTTGGGCTTTGAGGGTAGTGGTATAGTTGTAGATGCGGGAAATGATGTACAACATCTTTTGGGTAAAAGAGTAAGTTGTTTTGCACAAAAAAACAGTAATGGAACCTGGTCAGAATATTTTATTGCTGAAGCAAATAATTGTATTATAATAAAAGAAAAAATGGATATTGACCAGGCAGCTTGTTTTTCAATAAATCCGTTTACAGCTTACGGACTTCTTGATATTGCTAAACAAATGCACACCAATGGAATTATTCAGAATGCTGCTTCAGGACAAATCGGGTTTTTTATACAAAGTATGGCTAAAAAAGAAAATATTAAAATTATAAATATTGTAAGGAAAGATGAACATATTGAGCTTTTGAAAAAACGAGGAGAAGAATATGTTTTAAATTCACAGGAAGAAGATTTTGAAGAACAACTAACAAAACTTGCATATAAAATCAATGCTGTTACGGCATTTGATGCTATTGGCGGAGAAATTACAGGGCAGATTATTAATGCAATGCCTTCCGGTTCAAAAGCAATTCTTTATGGAGGTTTGTCAGGTAAAGCTGTTTCAGATATCAGCACATTAGAAATTATCTTTAAAGATAAAACTTTAACAGGTTTTTATCTTAATGAATGGATAAAGGAGATTGGCAAAAAAAGATTTAATGAAATTTCTTTAATTTTACAGAATAAAATTATCAAAGGTGAAATCCGAACAGAAATACAGGGGAAGTTTAAATTTGAGGATGTTGTTAAAGCTATCAGGCAATATATCACAAATATGTCAAAAGGGAAAATACTTTTTAAACCATAAGCAAGATAAACTTGAAAAAACAAATTACAATGTTCAAATAACAAATAAATCAAAATGACCAAAATTCAAAATTCCAAACAATAATATAATACGAACATACAAAATACTTTGTTTTGGTCATTGAAATTTTGAATTTGGATATTATTTGAAATTTGGTGCTTGTGTTTTGTTATTTATTATTTTGTGCTTTATATTCCTATTTTTTAAATTAGTATGAATAAAGTAGCATTAGCAGATTAAAAATAATTATGACACCTCAAAATAAGAAGACAGGTTTATTTTTCGGGTCATTCAATCCGATTCATATAGGGCATTTGATTATTGCCGGCTATATGGCTGAATTCACCGACCTGTCGCAGGTATGGTTTGTAATTTCACCTCACAATCCATTAAAAAAGAAAAAGACCTTACTTGCTGATTACCATCGCCTTGAGCTTGTGAATATTGCTGTTGAAGATAACCCGAATCTGAAAGCTTCGGATATTGAATTCAAACTTTCCAAACCATCTTATACTATTGATACTCTCACTTATCTGCATGAAAAATATCCACAGAAAGAATTTATACTAATTGCCGGAACCGATATTTTCCCAACTTTCCACAAATGGAAAAATTACAAGGAAATTCTAAAACAATACGAAATTTACGTTTACAACCGCCCCAATTACGAGATGAGTATTTATAAAGACCATCCTAAAATAAAAGTTTTCAAAACACCGTTAATGGAAGTATCATCAAGCTTTATCCGCAAAGCAATCAGCGATGGTAAAAATATTGAATACATGCTTCCCGAAAAGGTTTATAAATATATAAGTGAGATGCATTTCTATGAAAAGAGTTAATATTAATATAATAATTCAAAATATGAAAAAATTCCTGCTTTTATTGATAATCACATCTTTGACAATTAAATTTTCCTACGCACAGCAAGTAAACGGTGTAATTCTTTCCGACACAGCAAATATTACAATTGTTAAATTATGGGGTACACATGAAGAAAGAGGATTTGCCTATGGTTATCTTCTCGGTGAAAAAATTACCAATATAGTTGAAGATTATGTGATTCCACTTTTTGGAATTTATTTGCCGGCTGCAAGAAATATAATTATTGAAGGGCAGGATCTTGTGATTGATTCAATTTATAAAGAAGAGGCAGCAGCAATAGTTGCAGGCATGAACTCAGCAGGTACGAATCAGGCAGATATTGATTATATTGACGTGCTGGTTTTTAATTCATTCCTTGACATTGCAAAATTACTTGGAGTAACATTCAGGAATTCACCAATGGGTTGTTCAAGTTTGATGGACTGGAGTGATGCAACCTTAGGAACTGATTTAGACGGAAAATCGGTTATTTCAAGACATTTGGATTGGGAACCTGCCTCAGCTTTAATTTCCAATCAAATAATGGCTATTCATATCCCTTCCGAAGCAGATGAGCAGCCGTGGCTATTAATTGGTTTTGCCGGACATATATTTGCTTTATCAGGACTTAATGAAAGCGGATTATCAGCCTTTATGCACGTACTTTCCGATTTTTACGGAAACGCACAGCATAATAAAACTTATGAGCCGATTTGGCTTACAATTAGAAAATTTCTTGAAAGCAACGATTTTAATAATGATGGAACAAACAACACCCAGGATATGCGTGATGCTGTTAGTATAAATGTCAATGGATATGCCGACGGATTTATAATTACTTCTCTTGCTCCTTCAACAGAAACTTACGACAGTCTCATCGCCCTTGTTGCAGAGCTGGCACCTCAAGAACCGTATCTTACTTTCAGGTCAAAAAGCTATGAAGATATTATCCCCGGCGATAATTTATATGCAGCAAACTGGGAAATAAAAAGAAACAATAATCATCATTATTGTACAAGATATAATGCTATCAGTTATGCTATTGGCGACGGAATAAATATCAGTTCATCCGAAAACTGGAACCTGATGAAAAATTATTCTAATGCAGGTTTGGGAAATATTCAATTTATGCAGGCAATACCGGAATTTCAAATTTTAAAACTATCAGTACACAGAAACGGTGTGCCGGCTTACCTGAATAATCCTGTTACTTACGACCTGAATTATTTATTTTCTCCAATAACTGATATAACCGAAAAATCTCAATTTATTAATTCTATTAATATTTATCCTAATCCGGCAACCACAAGCATTTATCTGGAATCTGACTTTAGTTCCGGAAATCCGGAATATTTTATTTATGATTTACAGGGAAAATTGATTGAATCAGGTAAGCTAAATATAAATTTATCTTCACAAATCAATATCAGTAATATTGATGAAGGAGCTTATATATTAAAAGTACTTGATGGAAATAAAACTGATAGAGTAAAATTTGTTAAGCAAGCTCACTAACCTTAGTTATAAAATTTATTTATTTTAGCCAATCCTAAAATAAATGTTTATGCTAAAGAACAAAAAAATTCCGCACACATATGTTATAATATTTTACATCATCATTTTATCCGCTGTTATGACATGGATAATTCCGGGTGGCGAATATGTTGAAACAATTGTTGAAAAAGACGGGATTGAAAAAACCGAACTGACTTTCAAATATGTTGACAGCCATGCACAAACATGGCAGGTGTTTGCTGCTTTGTTTAAAGGTTTTGTAAAGCAATCCGGAATAATAGTTTTTATTTTGATGATTGGCGGTGCGTTTTGGATCATGAACCACAGCCGTGCAATTGACGTTGGGATATTTTCATTTTTAAAATTTACTGAAAGATTGGAAAGGAATGCTTTTTTTAAAAAAGTTGGAGTTGATAATTTTGTAATGGTTCTCATAATGCTTATGTTTAGTGCTTTTGGTGCTATTTTTGGCATGAGT
>Ga0265596_1001268_pt1 | contig 12150 bp, 10 predicted proteins | sample saktaG_FD_190143 | JGI IMG/M metagenome (GOLD analysis project Ga0265596, IMG submission 190143) | Saline water microbial communities from Sakinaw Lake, British Columbia, Canada - sak_2013_06_06_60m | ecosystem: Environmental > Aquatic > Non-marine Saline and Alkaline > Saline ...
TCCATTCTCTCTATTATATTTTTTCTGGTTTATCTTATTTTATATCTCCGGACTCTATGATCTCAACTTAATAAGACCAAAACTTGAATTACTTGCTAGAACAGGCCAATGTTTTTTAGTTTGTCTTTTAATCGGATTAGGATTCTTTTATTTAATACCGATTTTTGATATCAGCCCAAAAACAAATCTAATAATAAATATCTCAATATTTGGACTGCTGTTCTTGGCGTGGCGAAGATTATTTTATCAGCTTTTCTCTTCTATTTATTTACAAAATGTAGCTTTTTTAGGTAAAAATCCTTTAGCTCAAAAATTGGCTAAAGTAATTGAGAGTCAGCCCCAACTTGGATATAAATTTATTGGTTTTTTAGATTTAGAAAAAAATCTTTATCCTCAATTAAAAAGAAAAAAAATTGAAGCATTAATTATTGCTCATAAATTTGCCTCATCCTCAAAATTAACCCAAGATCTTTATAAATGTCTTCCTTTAAGGATAAACTTTTTGGACTTATCCCAAGCATACGAAGTACTCTTGCATAAAGTTCCAATTGACTTTGTTTCTCAAACTTGGTTCTTAGAAAACTTGAGCGAAGGAGATAAGAAGATTTATGATAAAATAAAAAGATTTAATGATGTTATACTGACAAGTTTAATAATTATTATTACTTCTCCTTTATGGCTAATCTTTGCTCTCTTGATTAAATTAGAAGATAAGGGACCTATATTTTATAAACAAAAAAGAGTTAGTAAAGATGGAGAAAGTTTTTGGTTAACTAAATTCCGCTCAATGAAAGTTAATGCTGAAAATGGAAAGGCAGAATGGGCTAAAAAAGATGATTTAAGAATAACAAAAATTGGAAAGTTCTTAAGAAAAATTCATTTGGATGAATTACCCCAAATGATAAACATTTTAAAAGGAGATATTTCTTTAGTAGGCCCAAGACCAGAGAGGCCAGAATTTATTAAAAAACTGGAAAAAGAAATCCCTCATTATCAACTTCGTCATATTATTAGGCCTGGTTTTACTGGCTGGGCACAAATAAAATTCAGATACGGAAGAACAATAGAAGATAGCCATGAAAAATTCCAATACGACCTCTATTATATAAAAAACAGGTCTTTGTTTCTGGACCTGGGCGTACTTCTCAAAACATTTCAATTATTCTTTATAAGAGAATAACTTTTAACTAATTTTCTTTAAAATCTCTTTTTTAAGACGAGACATTTTATGTCTGGAGAGTTTAAGTTCCTTAATCTCAAATGTTTCTTTCAATAAATTTCTTAAATGTATAATAAACTTTTCTTTTTTATATTTTTTTAGAATTTTCTTATATTTTGAAAAATCAAAATTCTCTAAAGACAAAAGAGAGAAAATATCTATTTTATCTTTCATTCCTTTTGATGATTCTTTTCTGTCTAAAAAAGCATCTTGTTTTAAAATTAAAAGGACTTCTGGAATTGGTAAGGTAAATCCCTCTTTTGTAAGCGTAAATTTTTTGACTTCTTGGCAAGGCAAAGCTAACCCTGAAAAATAAGGCAAGTAGATATCTATATCTGTTCCTTTAGTTTTAACCTCGTATTTTTTTAATCTGCTGTTTTTTGATACTTCAAAATCCTCTTTTAATTTTGAAAGCTCTTCGTAATCTAATATAATATCAATATCCTTTGATTTTAAGCTGTTTGTATACAAAAAAACTGCCCAGCCACCAATTAAAATGAATTGGTGTTTATGTTTTATAGATTTAAGGATATCAAAACTCTTTTTTGTGACTAAGTCGTGATAATATTGCATAGTTTTTCCTTAAACTCTTTGTAAAAATCTTGAGCATACCATTCTGGCAAGTTCCAGATATCAACAAATGTCTGACAAATAGATGTAATACCTCCATATTCTTTTAAAAAGCTATCAGCTTTTAAAACAATGACATTTGGTTCTCCTTTCTTAAAAGGAAATCTCTTTTTAAAATCAGATAGATGTTTTTCATCTATATAAACATAAACCTTGTCATAATCAGCAGGAGCAGAATGAAATCTTTCTGAATAAGATGAATAACCACCAAAGATGACATCTTCTGGCATTGAAGATTCAATACTTTTTATTGGTTTATCGTAAAAAGTTTGATAAATAATATCTTTTTTAAATTTTCTAAATGTCGCCCAAAGATAAAGCATTTTCTCTGGATTTTCCAGGACAAAAAACCTACGGGTAACTCTAACGGCTCCTGTTTTACGAGGAATTTTAAGGGCATTATGGATAGTACTTAAGGAAAATTTAAATTTCTCGGCTAGTTCCTTTTGTTGAAATTTGCCTTTTTTCTTTTCAATTTTTTGATATAAAACTTCCCTCCAAATTATTTCTTTTTTAAGCATATTTTATGTTCGTTTCGCTTTTTTACTTAACTTTTTAACCTCATTTCTATGATAATAGAAATGAGAACCCTTGTCAACCCTAACAAGATATATCATTCATAGCCCTAAATATATTATTCTTTATAAAAAATAACCTTTTTATAAACTTGTTCTGTCTCTCTGAGCATCTTATCTAAAGAAAATTCCTTTTCTAATCTTTCTTTTGCATTTCTACCCATTTCTTTTATTAAGGATGGGTTTTCTAATAATCTTTCTAAAGCATGTTTTATTTCTTGTTGGTCTCCCCTTTTAACTAAAATCCCACATTCATTGTTTATGGCTTCTCTTATTCCTCCAACATCTGAAGCAATAACTGGTAAGCCACAGCTCATTGCTTCTATAATAGTATAAGGAAAGCCTTCCCAATCAGAGATTAGAACAAAGATATCAGATTTCTTTAGAGTTTCAAGAACTTTTGTCCTTGGCATACTGCCTAATAAGTTTACTCCTTCTAATTTAGTTTCTTTAATAAACTCCTGAAGTTGTTTTATTTTAGGACCATCTCCAATAATAGAAATACTTGCTTTGTCTTTTAATTTAGGAGATAAATCATTAAATGCTTTAAGTAGTAATAATGGATCTTTTGGTTTGGCTAACCTTCCTACAAAAACAATTGATAGTTTAGAGTTCTGAAAATCTTGAATATCTTGAATATCAACTCCGTTATGAACTACTTCTATTTTATCTATAGAAGTAATTTTATATTTCAAAACTAAACTTTTATCAAAATCGGAAACACAAATAATTTTTGAACAAAACTTTCCCGCAAGTTTTTCAATTAAAATTGCTATAGTTTTCCTTAAAAAGGGCGTTCCTTTTGTAAATGCCCATCCATGAGCAGTAAAAATAGTGAGAATCTTATTTCTAATAGTTAACCTCCCTAAAAATCCGGCAGCCGTACTATGACAGCAAACTAAGTCTGGATTAAAGTCTTTTACTGCTTTTTTAATTCCTTTTATGGCTCTAAAAATCGTAAAAGGATTAGGGATATTTGAAAAATACTTATTAGGATAAAATTCTATTCCTATTTTCTTTGTTTCTCGTCCCAACCATCCCCCTGGATAACTCATTATGGCAACTTGGTCCCCTTTTTCAATAAAATACTTACTCAACTGATAAATATGAGTTTGAGCTCCTCCTGGTTCTGATTTAGTAATTAAATAAAGAATTTTCATTTTGACTTTAAATAATTTTATTAAATAAAATTATTATGTTATTTAACTAAATCTTCATAAAGACTTAAAATATTTTTTGTATAGTTTTGAACCGAATATTTTTCTTTTACTTTTTCATAAGCATTTTGAGCCAATTTTATCTGTAGGTTTTTATTTTTTAAGAGATGTGTAATGGTTTTGGCTAAAATTTCTGGATTTTCTGGGGGAATTAATAAACCATCTTTTGCGTCTTCTATCGTCTCGGGGATACCACCAACTCTTGTTGCAACAATAGGTAATCCCACGCTCATTGCTTCTAAAATTACCATCGGTAATCCTTCCCACCTTGAAGGGAGTACTAAAACCTTTGAAGATTTCATTAATCTATTTATATCTTTTCTAGTACCCAAAAATTCTATTTCGTCGTCTATCTGTAATTCTCTGGCCATTTTCTCTAATCCCTTTTTTAAGGGGCCAATTCCAACGATAGCTAGTCTTATAACCTTATTATATTGAGTGTTTAAAATACTAATTGCTCTAAGTAAAATATCTAGTCCTTTAACTTTTTCCAGTCTCCCAACAAAGAGAATATCATATCGCTTAAAAAGTTGACCCTCTTTTAATTTCGCAATTGGAATTCCATTGAATATCACATTAGTTTTTTTCCTAATTCTAGGTAACCATTTAATTAAACTCAATCGTACTTGATTGTTAACACAAATTATTTTTGAATAACGACTATATATAAAAATATCAAGCAATTTAAAAATTCTAAAGGAACGTCTTTGATTATATACACTATGTTCGGTAAAAATAAATTTAATATCCTTCTGAACAAAAAAAGATGCTATAGCAAGAAACATTGCAGATGGGAATAGATGAACATGTATAATATCATATTTCCTCTTTTTTATAAGATTAATGAGTCTTAAAACTCCTATTAAATCATATTTGAATTTTAAATTAAATTCCCAAAATGGAATATCTGCTCTTTGAATTTCTTTTTTAAAAAAAGTAGAGGGATAAAGTATACAAATTTCCAAATCAATATCTTCGTTTTTTTTTGATTCTAAGGCAAAATTCACAAGAAGCGATTCTGCTCCTCCCGTTTCTAAAGAATTGATTAAATTAAGAACTTTAATTGACATTTTTAAATTTTCTAAGGTTTACAAGTCTAATTTATATTCTAAATTGAGATTGGCTCCAAAAAACTTTTATTTTTAGTATTATCGTAGTATGTGAGACAAAAATTCTAAGTGTTTTTGCTTTTCTTCTAAAATTTTCTTCTTGTTGGGATAAGTGAGTCTTTCTTTTATTGTATCCGCTCCTATTTTCTTAAATAAATATGCCCTTTGTGTTTGAGAAAATAACATTGCTGGATGATTAAATACTAGAGTAGCAACACAAGCATGAACTCGGTCTGAATAAGTTGCTTTGGTGTTAGCATACAAATTAAGATAGTCGTCGGGAATATCGGATATAAGAGTATTAGGTTTAACAAAGTGACTTCTTGGTATGTTTTTCCAACATGAATGATGCGTTCTAATGATAATTTTGTTTCTAATTTTAGGCATTTGAGCTTTAAATCTTTTAAAAAGCAATTTATTTTTTACTGATTTTAGAAACTTATAAAATTTAGATTGGTCAAAATTGAAAACAACAAATTCAGATAAATTTAATTTAGCAGGTTTGAAATAATCAGAAACAAAAAATCCGCAATCAATCCCATTATATGAATGTTTTGCAAGGTCCTTATAGTTTTTAAAAGAAATTTCATCTCTCGAGATAAAAGCATAGGGAGGATTTCTTTTTAGAAAACTCCTAAAATTCTTAATTTCCTTCTGAGTATATTTTGCACCGCCTCCCCCATTAATAATAAATTTAGTATTCTTTTTGATAAGTGCTGAGATTGCTGGTTCGTATAATTTAATAAACTCATCACAAAGTAACATACCAGAGACTACAACATAATCTGATTCTATTGCACTAACTAGTTCGAAAGAGTGTCTAAATTTTTTTCTGCTTGAATAAAAAAACCATTTAGGCATCTCGCTGGTAAAATGAACTACGGCATCAGGACACGCCATTTTTAGTGATTGGATTGATCCTAAGTCAATGAAAGCATTTCCGATATTCGTTGACCAGCAACCACCAAAATAGGTAATATGTTTTCGTTTCTGTTGATTTGTTATAATATTATCCATTTCAATTTTTATGTTATTTTATTAAAATTAAATCTAATGAATTATATAATTTTCCGGTTATTATATCTTCATTATTCAAAATTTCCTCGATAGTTAATTTTATTTCTCCAAATCCGTGGTTATATAATTTTCTAAACATTTTTTCGAAAATTTTTCTCTCCACTATAGTAGAAGAATACCATATCGATGGAGGTTCAGCATAACATTTTTTGATCCTATAAGATTGACGACTAAGAAATAATAATACTTCTGTACTTTTTTCTTTGCCTAACAATTTTATATGTAATTCTAAGAAAATCATTGGCTTTTTTTCTTCAATTATCTTCTCTGCTCCTTTTAATATTTCCAATTCCCATCCCTCTACATCCATTTTCAACAAGATATTTTTACTATTTAATAGAGTTCGCTTCAAAAATTTATCCTCTAAAAATAAATTATTCAAGGTATTAATTGTGACCTCCTGTATTTCATAGTTTGATTGATTTATATTCTCATTATCTCTTAAAATCCTTGCGAGATTATGATCTCTTGGAATTAAAATTCTTTTTTTCTCTTTCTTGTTTCCTAGAGCAATACATTTAGCAATAGTTTTTTTCTCTAAATTATTTAGTTTTAAATTAGTTAATAAAAAATTATAACTTTTAATTACGGGTTCGATAGCAACAATATTCTTTGCAAATTTACCAATTAATATAGTGTAATAACCTTTATTGGCTCCAACATCAATAAATAAATCAAGATTTTTATTTTTGAAGTAGTTTAATAAAAAATCTGTAGAATGTATTTCTCTCTTTCTATAAAAAAATAAATCTGTGGAAAGTCCATTATCGTTCAAGTCAATTAAAAAATCTTGATTTGTAAAAAGTTTAATTACTATCTTTCTAACACCGTTTCGTTTCAATAATTTTTTAATATCTTCCCTTCTTTTTGACAAATATTTCCAGAAAACAATTAAAACCAATACACCAGGTAGATTGAAAATACCTTTTTCTAAGAATATATCTTTAAACTTTTTAAGTTTATATGGTTTAAATATCATAATTTTAATAGTATTTATTTTATTCCTTTCCATGCAATAAATAAATTGAAGATACTAAATAATTTTTTATTATTATCTTTGAGATACTCTTTTTTTGTCTCTCGACAATATCTACTAAGCATTTTTTCTATTTCTATAGGGAAAAACCATTTCTCAATAAATGGAAAATTTTTAGGATACATCCATTTGTTAGAAAGTTCCTTATATTTTTTAATAAATATATTAGGTAAAAATAGTTTGTCATGAAGAGATAACTTATTCTTATCAATAATTATTATCTTTCCGCCTTCTTTTAAGACTCTAAGCATTTCTTCAACGGCTTTCTTAGTATCGGGAACATGTTCTAAAGTTTCAATACAAATAATACAGTCAAATAAATTATCCTGAAATTTTAAATTAGTAGTACTACCAATAACAAAATTAACATCTTCAATATTTTTTTTCGCTACCTCTAATAGTTTATCTGATAGATCTATTCCTGTAACAACTGCTTTTTTATCCACTAATATCTTTGAAAATCTACCCTTTCCACATCCAACATCTAATATTTTTTTTCCTTCTATGTCCCCCAAAAATTTTAAAATTGCCTGAACTCTAGGATCGTCTTTTTCGATATTTTCTGGGAAGATATTTGATAATTTATTGAATCTTTCTTTTATTTTGTTTTCAACCTCTTTTTTTGTCATACATTTCTTCAAAAATATCTTTATAAGTTGCTATCCAAATATATTTTCTTTTTTCTTCAAGATAATCTAATATTTGTTTAAATTGTCTTAGATCAATAATGTCTTGAGGATCAAAATAAACATTAATATAAGAATTATTAGTTATCCCAAAATCTACTAATTTTTTAAACAATGCATAAAATTCTCCTATTTTTTTATGTTTTCCATTCCCTCTTTTTAAAGAATGCCATGTATCAAAAACTCCAAAAGGATGCATTGGACAGCTACTTAAAGGGAATTCTATTAATCCATCTTGGTTAAATGGTAGACCAAAATTTGGTGTCTTAGTCGCCAAAGTTGAAGATGAATATTTATAACCAACTTCTTTTAAAATTCTATATATATTTTTAGAATATAATCTTCCAAAATGAGGTATCCGAAATCCAATCGGTTTATAGTTGAGAAGTTTTTTACATACCTCGTTACATTTTTCAATTTCGTATTTCTGCTCTTCTACACTTAATTCATTAAACTTTTTATTTTTATTTAATTCTTCATTGTCTGGATGGGTATAAGTATGATTTAAAATTTCATGCCCCTCTTCAAGAATTCTTGAATGTATTTTTGGATATTGCTCAATAAATTTTCCTATACAAGCAAAAGAAGCTTTAAACGAGTAGAGAGAAAGAATATCTAATAAACGAGGTATTTCTTCTACATCTTTTCTAAAGTCAGAATCAAAAGACAAAGTAAAACATGACTTTTTCCCATTCCAATTTACTTTATTTATATTATTTTTATAAAATAATTTAAGGTACTGAGTCGGAAACATTAAGGTAATTATTTCTCTTATTACTTTATTCTTAAGCCTTCTACTTTCTTTAATTATCTTTTCCATAATTTTAATTTAGTTTTTTTCTCACACCATTTTTCTAAGGAGTTGATCTAGTTTTTTAGCATAATTTTCGGCACTATATTTTTCTATCTCGAGCCAATTCGGCTTAATTTTAAGTTCTGAGCTTCGATACAAATCGTAATAATACTTGATAGCCTTTTTTATCCCTTTTATATCCTCTGGTGACACCACTACGCCCGTCCCAGTAGATCTGATCACGTCTGCAGATGCCCCCTCTGGAGTAATAGCAAGAATTGGTTTACTCGTATTAATATATTCCAGTAACTTTGAAGGGAGAAATACATTTTCTTTGTTACTAGGGGCATCAATTAAAAGTAAAACATCAGAATTAAAAAGCTGTGTGAAAATATTTTTTCTTGGAATACTATTTATTACTTGAACTATATTGTTTAAATTATATTTTGAGGTTAGATATCTAAATTTTCCAATAGATCCAATTAATCTAACTTCTATTTCTTCGCTGATATTTTTATCTAATAATTTTAGTGCTTTTAGAAAGGATTCTGGCGATCTGGAACCATAAAAATTTCCAATGTAGGTTATTACAAATTTCTCTTTCTTTGTTTTATTAACTTTATGTAAAAATTCTGAAGGATCGTAAGAATTTGGTATTATTGTTATCTTGTCTTCTATATTGTACTTTTCTACAAATAGTCGTTTCATTTGCTTTGTTGTAACCACGATCTTTTCAGTTTTTAACATAATCTTTTTTTCTAAATTTTCATTAAGTTCTCTAATAATTTTATTAGGATAAAAAATATATGGATTCTGAACCCAAGGATCGGAAAAGCATGCTATCCAAGGCAATTTACTCGAAAGACTGAGTTTTAATCCTATTAAATGAGAAGTAATTGGAGTTGATCGCGAAACAATTATGTCTATACTCTCATCCTTTAGAAGTTTTTTCCCCTCTCTAACAGCAAAGTATATCCATCCTATTTTATTATCTGGCAAAATTTTAAAATGAGAAAGAGTTCTCGATATAATATTTTCTATTGAAGAAGTTCGATGAACCAAAATATTCTTAGGAATAGAAGATAAAGTAGAAAGATCTATTTTTTCTTGTCTTGGTTTTTTTGCAGATAATACAATAATTTCCCAACCAAAAAGAGGCAAATATTTAACAGAATTGAAAGCCATTGTACTTTCCGCTGATTGAATTGGTGGGAAAAAGTATGAAATTAATAATAATTTTTTCATTTTAATTTATTCCTCAATATTTTTACTATCCTTTTTCCACTATCTCCAGCACCAAATGGATTCCTCCAGTTTCTTTTTCTCATAAGCATTTTTGAAACAGAGCTCAAAATTTCTCGAGAGTCCACTCCTGCTAGAATATTACTCCCTACTTCTACAGTTTCCGGCCTCTCCGTGTTATCTCTTAAAGTGACACAAGGAACTTTCAAAATACAAGTTTCCTCCTGAACTCCACCAGAATCAGTTAAAACTAATTTAGCATTTGTCTCTAATTGCAAAAAATCTAGATAACCTATTGGTTCAATTAATTTGGTTTCATTCGAGATTTTTAGTTTGAATTTTTTTATCATTTTTTTAGCTCTTGGATGAACTGAATAAATTATCGGTAATCCAAACTTTTTAGAAACTAATTTCATTCCACTTAAAATTTCTTTAATCCTTTCTTTTTTATCAACATTTTCTGAACGATGAGCAGTAAGTAGAAAATATTTTCTTCTTTCAATCTTTAGTTTTTCTAAAATTTTAGATTTCTTTTTTGCTATCTTTAAGTTTTGATAAACTACATCGACAATAGTGTTCCCAGTAATAAATATCTTCTTTTTGAGTATGCCTTCTTTAATTAAAATATCTTTTGCTCCCTCGGTTGGAGTAAAAAGAAAATCTGAACAATGATCAGTTAAAATACGATTTATTTCTTCTGGCATCTCTCTGAAATAAGATCTTAGCCCTGACTCGATATGCCCAACTTTAATATGCAACTTAGTAGCTGCTAATGCTCCAGCTAAAACTGTATTAGTATCTCCTTCCACTAAGGTTATGTCGGGATTTTCTTTTATCAGAATTTTTTCAATACCAACTAACATTTTTCCTATTTCTTCTGCGTGAGTCCCTGAACCAACTTCTAAATTATATTTTGGTCTTGGTATCTTTAATTCGTCAAAAAATATTTTATCTAAATTTGCTGAATAATGTTGATTAGTATGTAAAATGAAATAATTAAGTTTTCGTTTTCGACATTCTCGAATAATCGATGACATTTTTATTATCTCTGGTCGAGTTCCTAAAATTATTGAAATTTTCATAAATTAAAATTTATCAATTTTCTAATAAAAAGAAAAGTTATTAAATAAACTAAAGCTCCAATAAAAATGGAAATTAAAACATTAAAATTATAAATTTTTGGCTGGATTATTACAAAATACATTGGTAAGCAGGAGACTAAAGAACCAATAAAGGTTAAAAATATTCTTAGGTTAAAAGGATTTTTAATAGGAGTTAAATTAACGGTAAATTTGTAAAGTAAAAAGAAAATTAAAAACAGAGTGACTACGGTGGTAAAAGCAGCTCCATAAAGAGAATATTTTGGGATTAGAATTAAATTTAAAATTATATTGATTATTGCTCCAGATAAAATAATCCAAAAGAGTTTTTTTTGCTGGTTTGAGACAATTAGGACTTGGATGAAGGGACCACAAAGGTAAGAGAATGTAGCCATTATAATTAAAATTTGAAAAGCTAAAATAGATGGGAAATAACTTGGATCATAGATAAAATCAATAATTCTAGGAGCTAAAACTATTCCCCCTACCACTAAAGGAATAGCTAAAATAATCACTAATTGCATATAATAGTTCCATGCATCCTGGAGTTTTTCTTTTGATTCTTTAAATAATTTACTAAGAACTGGGAAAAAACTTATAGAGAGAAGACTTACCGGAATCAAGGTCACTCCAATAATTTTATAAGCAGCATTATACCAACCAGTTTCAATAATTTGACCCCAATATCCCATCATTACCGAATCTATATTAGTATAAATTGTAGATGAAATAGCAACAAAAGCTAATGGCCAAGACATTGTTAAAACTTCTTTCCAAATAGTTTTATTAAATTTCAGTTTTAAACGATAAATTTTAAAATGGAAAAAGAACAAAATAGATATCAAAGCAATCAAACTAGCAAATAAATAACTTAAGCTTAAATTTTGAACTGAAGGGAATTTAAAAAGAATAAAAAAACCAGCACCCGTCACGGTTATAGCTTGTAAAATATTAGCCCAGGCCTCATATTCCATTTTCTGACGAGCTCGTAGGAAGGCATAAATAATTCCAGAAAAACTATTTATTACAATATAAATTCCCAAAATCCAGATTATCCCCCGAATCACTGAGTCAACAGTAATAAAAAAAGAACCAATACAAATTAAAAGCAAGGCTCCTATACTTAAAACAAGTTTTAGGGAAAGAAGAGATGAAAATTCCTTTTCTTTTCCTTTATCTCTTGCAATCTCGCGAGTGGCAATTGTAGAAATACCAAAGTCAGAAAAAATAACAAACAAAGAAACAAAAGCCAAAGCAAAAGTAAATTTTCCGTATTCAGTTGCCCCCAAGATTCGAGCAACATAAATAATTAAAAAAAGCTTTAAGAATCTGCTTATTCCTTCTGCTACTGCTAACCAAAAAGTATTCTTAGCAATGGTTTGTTTAGTTCCTAAATTATGTAATAGAAAAGCACTGGGATTTGAAATAACATTTTTAATTGTATCTTTAATGTTCATCTTCCTTAA
>Ga0265596_1001270_pt1 | contig 12137 bp, 19 predicted proteins | sample saktaG_FD_190143 | JGI IMG/M metagenome (GOLD analysis project Ga0265596, IMG submission 190143) | Saline water microbial communities from Sakinaw Lake, British Columbia, Canada - sak_2013_06_06_60m | ecosystem: Environmental > Aquatic > Non-marine Saline and Alkaline > Saline ...
TTAAATTTTATATTAATAATATAGAATGGAATTTTAGTCTGACAGAGTCGGCTGAAATTGATAAAATAATTCTAATTTTGAAAAAATTAGCTAACTTTCTATTGAGGTTTTATTTGGGATGTAGCCCTTTATTGATTTTGAAAAATATTCTTATTTTCCAACCTTTTCTTTTTTCTTTGTCTTTCAAGTCTTGCATAAACATTGTTTTGTTTTGAACCTTGGATTAAAGAGATTACTGATTGTATAACATCCTTAATTTCTTCTGCGTCACCTATAATCCCTATTTGATTGTCGTGGAGGGAAAGACTGCATTGAGTTAAGTTTTCTAAAGTTTTAAGGGTTTTTCCATGGGTTCCTATTATTCTTGCTCTAACTCTTTCTAAGTCATTTCTTTTTGTTATGTCTTTGATATTTACTATTTGGAGGATTATATTTTCTTGTTTTAATTGTAATGCACAGTCAGTTGAAAAACCCATATTAATTGCTTTTAAAATTTCTATTGCTGTGAATTCATTTTCAGGTTTTCCATTTATGAATATGTTTTTTCCTTTGTTTGTTATTTTTATGTTTAGTTGTTTTTCTAGTTTTAGTTTATTTCTTATAACTTTTGCCAGGCTTTCAATATATGTTTCTTGCATTTTAAGATTAAGAAGGTGGATGTTTTAAATGTTTTCTTGGTCTAGTTAAGTGTGATGATGGGATAAAACAAAAGAGTGGAGGGCCTGTCATTTGTCTTTGAATTGTTATTTGTTCTAGTGAGCTTTTATATGATTCATATTGTTGTTGAAATATTTGACTTTTTCCTCTTTCATAAAGCATTATTTCATAAAATATTTTTGCAGGAGTTAATTGTTTTTTACCTATCCTAACATAATTAGGTTCTCCATTATCACTAACAAAAACTTCGATTCTAGAATCAGGGGGTTCATCATCTGTCATTTTAAAATTCAGAGGAAATTTCTTTGAGAAATCCTTTTCTTTTAAGCCAGTCAATTGCTGCTGGAGTATATTTAAATAAAACATCTCCTCTTGTGTTTGCATTAAATTCCCAAGGTTTTACAATGACAGTGTCTCCTGGTCTAATCCATAATCTTCTTCTTAAAGAACCAGGAATTCTGCAGTTTCTTTCTTTATCATCTAAACATTTTACAACCATTCTGTTTGCTCCAACTCTTTGGTCAATAATCCCAATTACCTCATTATTTCTTGGAGTTCTAACTCTAATTGGGCCCTCAGTTGTTGTTGGTTGAAATCCTTTATTTTTTTTTGATTTATCTTTAAATTGTGGCATTTTGTTAGGATAGGAAGATAAAGAGAGTTTAAAAGGGTTTTGAAAAATTTTCAAGGGTTTTTGTGTGATTTGAAAATTTTTATAAACTAGATTTAATCTCACATCAACCCTAAAGCAAGAGGAATATCATCAATTTTAATAATTCCATGTTCTTTTATGATTTTTGCTTCTAAAGCTGTTTGAATAGCTTCTTTTCCAACAATATTAAATGTAGCATCTTCTTGGTCTGCTTTTTGAAGAATTTCAATGGCTTCTTGTTTTGAGACTTCTTTGTCTTTGAAAAAGTTTGGATTAATTGTTATTTGTTTTATGCCTTCTGTAAATGTTTTTCCAATTAAGTTTGTATCACAAAGAGCTATTATTCTTCTGTATGAGTCATGGATTTTTAGTTGCATATTATATTTTAAAATTTTGGTGAGTATTTTACTTTCAAAATTTTCTTTATTGATAAGGTGAGATTTAAATCTCGTTTGGTATTGTTAATTAAATTGTCTTTATAAGAATTATGCTTATTTTAAATCTTTAGCAAGAAATCCGCCCCTTTCAAGGGGAGGATGAATTGCGTAACGTATTTATTTCTATAATCATTATAAAAAAGAGAGTTAGATATAACTCTTTAAGAAAATCTCAATGATAGTTAGAACTAATTCTTCTAAATAAACTTTTCGGAGGTAAAATGGAAATTCAAACAACACTTAGCAGTGGCTCTATAAAAATTGAAATAAGTCAATACAAACATTATGGGAACTCGGTAGGTAACAACTTGCAATCTGTACAGATAACAACAAAGTACAGATATGAAATGATGAAAAAGAATTTGTTGAAAGTTGAATGTAAGGTTGCAATTGAAGAAGCTTGTAAGAGGCGCAAGATAGAAATAAAGATACTCAGAGTTTTGAAAGAGCATGTTCATTTGATTGTGGATTGTCCAAGGGTTATGTCTATTGCAAAACTGATACAAATAATAAAAGGTTTGTCTTCTTTTATTATTTTTAGGTTGTGTCCCACATTAAGAAAGAGATATCCTCGAGGGCATTTTTGGAGTGAAGGATATTTTTGCGTTAGTTGTGGAAGTGATTTTGAGAGAGCAATGAAGTACATAGAAAATCAAGAGACACATCATTCAACTCAATATTAGGACGCCGTCCTCCTGAGCGAAGCGAAGGATTGCGGGGTGGGGAGGAGGTGGGCAACCTTTAGGGGACGGAGGATGTCACATATAATTATAAGTAAATTATGTAATATATAAAAATTTAAAAAATAAAAATAAATTACAAACCTCCCATTCTGCAAACTGTTGTTCCGCAATTAGGGCATTTTCCTTTTGCTATTTTTGTGCCTTTTTTTGTCTTAGACTCTTTTGGGTCTTTCATTGTTACTTTCTTTTTGCACTTTACACAATATCCTTCAGTCATTTTAACCTCCATTTATGTTTATTTTGCTAATAAAAACTGGTTATACTATGGAATTTTGTTTTATAAATGTTTAGATAATTGGAGATTAAGGTATTTTAATTGTTTTTTTGGATAAAATAGAAAAATTGAGTTTTTTGTTTTTGATTAAATCCTTGCCCTAACACTATGTTTAGCTCCACAAGCTAAGCAATGAACAAAAGGAAAACTTTTTTCTTTTGTAAGTTCTGTATCTGGTTTTTGGCATTGGTTGCATATTACAAATTCTTTAGAATAATCTTGAATTTTTTCATTTATTTTTTGAGAAGATATTTTTCTTTGTAAGATTACTCTGTTTTGTTTAAAAGAACCAGATGTTGCAAGTTCTTTTAATAGAAATTTTAAAACATGGTCTTGGTTTCTTCTTAAATATGAGGCTATTTGAGAGAGGTTTGTAAGAATTGTTTTAGTTCCTTCTAAATGTCCTTCTATTCTTGGAATTTCAAATCTATTTTCATTATGTTCAATAGGTTTTATGTCTTTGTATGCTTGGTCTAGGAGTTTGTTGTAGTCTTGTGTCATAAGAATTAAGAGAACTAGGTGTTTATAAGGGTTATGTTGTGTTAAATAAAAATTTAAAAATGGCTGGTTTATATTATTTTATGAATCAAGTGTTATATCCTTTAACTGAAGATGAATATAATAATATTAAATCAAGTTTGTATCATCTTTCTGATTATGAGAAAGAGGTAATTAGCATAGATAATCATTTTGAAGCACGGGCTTGTGGAGAGTCTCTTGGATTTATTGAGACAAATTACATTGGGGGAGATCCTGTAAGGACTTTTAATTTATTTAATTTATTTGGGAGCACATTAAGGCTTTTTAAAAAAGAAGTAGATAGAGGAGATTATCTAAGTGATATTCTTTCAGGAGTTTGTTTAAATGGTTCTAAGGATAGTGTTAAAGAGGCTAAGAAATTGTTAGAAGATATTTTAGGTAGAGAATTAGATAAGGATTATAAATTACCTGAAGTTAAAAAAACTGGTTTTGAGATAAAATATTAAAATTAATCCAAGTACCTAACTTAAAACAAAATCAGTTATCCGAGGTATCTCACCCTGCCAGGCTTTGGTTCATAAATAACACCATCTTCAAGTAATTTTTGGATTTCTTGGCTAATTATATTAGGTTTTCCATTTTTTAATTTATTTATTATTTCTTCTTTGTCAATTCCTTCATTTGATTCTGATGCTTTTATTAAATCAATAATTTCATCTCGAAATGCTTTTATTTCTTGTTTTTGATTTGGAGTTAAGGGTTTTGGTGTTGATTTTTCAATTTCAAGTTTTCTTATAAGAAGATATTTTGGGTCTGTTTTTCTTAGTATTTCAGGAAGAATGTAGAGTTCTTGATTAAATGCTCTGAGGACTCCTATAAGAAGAATAGTGTCTCCTTGAATTATGTCTTTGAATTTATTAATATCCTCTCCAAAAAGTCTTGCCCTAATTTGTCCTGAACCATCATCTAAGGTTACTGAAGCAAATCTTGATTCTCCTTCTGATTCAAATTTATCAACTACATTTGAGATTATATTTATTCTTTGAATTTTTTTGTTTCCAAGTTCTACATGTTTTAATAAGGGGTTTAGATTTTCTCTTTGTTCTAAAATTTGATTTGCTTTTAATAAGTCTTCAATTCTTATTTTATATGCTGTTTCTCTTTTTCTTGTTTCTGGCATAGAATTAAAATTAGGTTTGGATTTTTTAAAGATTTGTGTTGTTGAGTTGTTTATAACAACCTTTAAAAACTATTAATCTCTAAGAAAAGAGCGATGGCGTATTATATAAAGTCTAGTGGAGAATTGAATTTGCCAAGCCTTAGAGATGTTGTTTTAGAAGGGATTTTTGAGTTTGGGCATGGAAAATATACTGTTGAACAAACAGATCCTAAAATTATATGGCCAGAAGAAGATAGAGATTTATATATTTTAGGAAGTGTATACAGGGGGAGAGATATGGATCGTATTTTCACTTATCATGTTAAATCTATGGATTTTTCTGATTCTAATTTTTTCTTGCTTTTATCTCAAGGTCTTGATTTTATTCCTGATTGGATTACTTTGCTAGGAATTGAAAGTGGAGATGGTTTTTATGATGGGATTTTACATAAAAATTTATCTAGTGAAGATGTTTTTAATGCAAGGTTATTAGGAGAAAGAATTAGAGAAGGAGTTGAAGGAGTTGAACAACTTGCTTTTGTGCATTATAGTGTAGACAATAGAGAAATGGTTCCTTGTTTAGATTTATGTTCTTGAGCTTAATAATCTTTAAATACTTGATAAAAGTTGGTTTTTTATGAGGCTATTAAGAGCATTTATGTTTGGAGTATTTTTATGGTTGTTGATATTTTTTGAGGCAAGTTCTTTGTTATATGTTTTTAGAATTAATTATGGAAGTGATTTGTATTTTTTAGTTCATTTTATTTTTTTAATTCTTTTTGTGTTATTGTGTGGTTTAGGTTATTTTTGGGTTCCTAAGATGAAAGGAGATTTTGTTCATGGATTGTTATTAGGAGTTGTTTTTGTTATTGTAATGTTGATTTTAGATTTTTTTATTACTGTTTCTTTTTTTTTTGTAAAAGATTATAATTTTATAAATAGGTCTGATATTCTAATTGGTGAGATTTTAGTTATTGTTGTTTGTGGTTTGATTGGGGTTGGGAAGTGGAGAAGGTGATTGGGGTTTGAGTGTTGGGGTTGGGTGAAGGGCGTGTAGAAGCAAGTGACATATGTCACCCCCTAAAACAATAACTTAAAATCATTATAAATCTCATCTGGAGTTTTATTCTCTAGGCTCATGTGTGGCCTAAAATGATTATAATTCATTCTCCATAACTCAACGTCTCCATTACAAAATTTGAATTCTCGTTTAAAAGTTTGAAATAATCTTTCAACTTTTCCTTGAGTTGTAGGACTATGAACTGTCCCCCTAATATGTTGAATCCCTCTAATTTTTAGTTTTCTATCGAATCTTGAATGTTTACTTTTCAAGCCATATGCTGAACCATTATCTGTTAAGATTTGCCTTGGTTTCCCATAAATTTTGATTAATTTATCAATTAAATTGATAATTATGTTTGTTGTAACTTCATTGGTTATAGCAAAGGCCAAACTTTTTCTTGAACAATCATCCACGACGGAGATGACCCATTTATCTTTGATTTTGTGTTGACTATGATCTATTTGCCAAAGAGAATTTGGATGATCTCTTTGAAATCTTATATATTTAATTCGTTTCTTTTTTCGTTTAGTTAGTTCTGTAAGTTTGTGTTTCTTTAGGATTTTATTTATTGTTGTATGACTCAAATTTACAAAATTCTCAATTTTTTCAGCTCCAAAACCTGTTTTATTTCTTATAGAAATAATCCTATCTTCGATTTCTTTGGTTATTTTTTTATGAATTATTTTTGGTTTTCTGGATTTATCTTTTAGATCCCAATTATTATTTGTATCTAATTCGTGCATCCATCGTTTTAAAGTTCTATTGGATACTTCAAATTTATATTTTACAAAAAGTATTTTCCTACATTGATTATATGAATGCCCTTTAATTTTTAGCTTAAAAAGTATTTTTCTAATTTCTTCTTTTCTCATAAAATTAGTTAGATTTTACACTCGAACTAATTTTCGGTACTAGTGACATATGTCACTGGATTGCACAGGTTGGGTGAAGGGCGATACATTTAAATAATTTAGACATGTTCTTGGATTAAGAGGTGTTGGGGAGCATATGGGCGAATAAAAGGATATTTATGAGTCTATTTAACATCTGTTTAGAGAAGTTTGAATCTGGTCGTCGTCGTTTAGGGGGGAAGAAGAAAGTTCGCAGTATTATAGCAAAATATCCTTTTGGCGAGTTCGTTGGTCATCCCATAGAATTGAGTTGAGGGTTTTGTTTTTTTCACAGAAAAAATATTAATAATATTTTTAGTAAGGTTTAAATATATAGAAAAATTATATTAATTGTGAAAAAAAGGAGAACTATGGAATTTAAAAAAATGTTATTATTATATTGTAATTCTATTAATAATTATATTTCGCAAAATTTAAATAGTAAAGAATCTTAGAAAATCATATAAATGTTACTATTTAAAAATTAATACAATGATGAAAAAATGTAAAATTAATGGAGATAAGAATATATTGGATGTAGTTATTACCCAAGAAAAAATTGGTCATAAAATATTTTTTGTTGCACAAGGTATTCAAATAGATGTAGCATCTCAAGGATTATCTTTAGATGAAGCTCTTAAAAACATTAAAGATGCTGCAGAAATAGTTATTGAAAGTTCAATAGATGCTAAAGAAACAATATGTGAAAAATCTTGTGTAGCTCCAATGATAACAAGAATTTGTCTTTAACCAAAAAATTCTTCTCTTGGTATTCCTGTTTGTCTTATTAAAGATTGTATAACTCCTCTGGTAATTATTCCATGACTTTCTGGAACCGGCACAGTTATTCTTTCATCTTCATTACGATATTTAGCATGCCTCCCTTGTCCAACTAATTTAAAACCATATTTATTTAGTATTTTACGCACCGTTCTGACTTTCAATTCTCTAATTTTTCCCATCTTTCTCTTTTTTTGACTCCTCTTTGTTTTTAATTTTATAACCCCATAGATTATTTTCCTGTTTTTTCCTTGTTAATTTTCTTTGCTTAATTAACAGCATCAAGGTAGGATGTAACGATGCATTAAAAATAAATCTTCCATATTTTTTCATTAATTCTTCCCTAGTCTCTCCCAGGGTACGATATTTGTTAAAAAAATCTTCTTCAATTAGTGAAACCACCATTGCCTTAGGGCTTCCAGAAATTCTTCTTCTATGTGGATCCTCATATGCATGAACAACATGGGCTCCACTTACAGAATTCCAATAACGACCAGGATTGTAATGTGACATTCCCTCTCTTCTCTGCCAAAATTCTAAAATTTCATCTACTTCTTCAGAAGATCCCTTTATTGAGATTATTGCTCCACTTCTACTTTTAATTGTTGCTTCCATAATCATATAATTATATATTAATGGTTTATAAAACTTTGCCTTTTGTTTTTTTATCCTGGTGCGTGCGTGCGTGTCTAATATTAATTTCTAATATTATTAATATATATAATATATATGGAATATGTGATATATAGGGTATAATTACCAAAAACCTTCAACAAACCTGAGGTGGGTGGTCGGGGGATGGCCAAAAAGGATATTTTGCATTAGTGTTTGTTAGAACTTTCTTCTTCTGGGGTGGCTTCATCTTCTTTTTTCGTTAGACCAGATTCGAATTTGGGCCTTAGCCTTTGAACATAACATACAACGAACCTTATTTCATATTCTAAATAAAAATACAAAACAAACTTTTAATTCAAAATATCTATCTTGACTGAACATCCTGCACAAAACCTTTTTTTGGCTGAAAAATATCTCCAGACTTTTTTAGTTTTTCTAAATTTTCTTCAAATTCAATATCTGACATATCTTTTAGTTCTTGTCTTAAAACATCTAATGGAACTTGTTTCCCATATTTTTCTTCTAGTTTTTTAATTGTTTCACGGATAAGGATTATTTTGCTTCTTTGACTTGAAGAGACTTTTGTTGTAAATCTATCAATATCAAAGGTTTTTGTTTCAGGGTCATAACCTACTTGCATTAGATAGTAATTAGTTAATCTGATTGCAACTTGTGAATCTTGTTTATCTACTGTGGGAGAGAGCCGAGATTTTGCATGTGCTTCTGCTAATCTTACTAATCCTTGTAATTGTCTTGCTGAAATAGGGATTGATTGAGTGTCTCCTGATGATTGCATATTTCTTAATTTAACATAAAAATCTTTTATTTCTTTAACAGCTTCTTCTGTTAGTTTAGGTTCTATTTTTTGTTTCGCATAAGCTATATATTTTTTAAATAAGTCTCTATCAACATCTGGTTTTTTTTCTTTCATTTGATGCAGATTGAGAACATGAGTTGCAATTGCATCATCTTGAAATTTATTTGGCAAGTCTCTTAAAATAAATATTAAATCAAATCTATTTATTAGAGCAGGAGGCAAGTCAATTTGTTGGGTTATTGATTGAAGTGGTTCAAATCTTCCGTATTTTGGATTTCCAGCTGCAAGAACTGATGTTTGTGCTGAAAGTGTAGCTTGGACATTAGCTTTGCTTATTGTTACTGTTTGTTGTTCAAGTGCTTCATGCATTGCACTTCTATCTGTTGCATCCATTTTTTCAATTTCATCAATACAAATAATCCCTTTATTTGCTAAGACCATTGCACCTGCTTCTAAAGACCATCCTTTTAAAAATTCATCTCTTACTACTGTTGCAGTTATTCCAGCACCTGTTGCTGCCTTGCCGACTATATATCTTCCTTTTGGAGCAATGTTTGATACAAATTTTAATGTTACAGATTTAGCTACACCTGGATCTCCTATTAAAAATAAGTGAATATCTCCTCTTGAAATTGTTCCATCATCTGATGTTTTTCTTACTCCTGAAAACATTTGAAGTACTAAGGCTTCTTTAATTTCTTCATAACCCCAGATACTTGTAGCAATACTTTCTCTTAGTTTTTGAAATAATTCAGGGTCTTCTGCTAATTCTTGAATTTGCCTTTCATCTTCTTCTGTTATATCTAGTTCCTCATAAGTGGTTTCTAGGGGGATTAAGTTATTTGCTTCAATTGCTAAATCAAAACGAGTTGAAATTGCTCCTGATGGTAATGGGACAGGAACTTCTTTTAAAATTCCTAATATTCTTACCTTACTTCCAGGAGTTGTTCTTTCTTCCATATTAGGTTCTACTAAATCTTCTTTTAGAAAGACATTCATTCTTCTTGGTTGTTCACCTCCTGATAAAGATTCTGGAGATTCTTCAATAACTAATCTTTGGGCATCAACCATTGTTTTTGATAATAAATTAAATTGTCCTTTTCTCCCACATGAACATCTTGTTGGTTCTCTGAATTTTTTTTCAATTTGCAAAACAGAAATTACTGTTCCACAAGAAGGGCATTCAAATTTTGCATTAACAACTTGAGGCCTTACTTCAGAAGCTTGCCTTACTAATCCTTCAAAAAAAATTAATTGATTTAAGTGTTGAGCTCTTATTGTTCTTATTTTTACTTTTTGTGTTTCTGGTAAATCATTGAATCTTATTCTTGGATTTTTAATTAAACCTGTTTCTTCTAAAGCTGTTTCTAAAAACTGGAAAACTTCTTCTGGATTTGAAATTAATGCTTCTGCTAAAACGGGAGAGTTAGATGAAAGGTCTTGGAAATTAACATAAACTACTTTTTTACCTTTTCTTATACTTTCTCCTATTTTTTTTTTATATGTTTCAAAAAATAGTTTTGCTTCTGAGATTAGTTCTTCTGTATTTTTATTAGGCATTTTAGAGTTTTGACTATACCTCGTTTTTATATAAAAAATAAAGGGTTTTGATTTATAAGTATTTATTGTATTTGGTTAATAGGTTGAGATGTATGTTTGAGAGTGTTAAGAAGTGGAGTTGAGAATAATGGTATTAAATTTTGTTTGTAAGATTGGGAAAATTCTATTATTGATAATAAAAAAATTATTTAAAATTATGTTTCATTCAAAACATTTTCTTTAGTAAAGGGATTCCAAGAATAACTGTTATTATTAGGTACCAGTACCATTCAAATTTAAATATAAAATTTAAAAATGCTGGCCAAACAGTTATTAAAGTTAGGATTGCAAAAATTGCTACAAGTTGAGCTAGTTTAATATCAAACCATTTGAACTTTTTTGTAATTTTTTCTCCCCAGGTTATAAGACTCATTTTTCACCTCCTTTTGTTTATTTATGAAATAATGAATATATTATTTTTTATTAGTTTCTGCTTGTTTTAATGTTTGACTAATTAAACATTATTTTTTTTTATTAGTTTCTGCTTGTTTTAAGGTTTTTACTAATTGAGTCATTGAATCTTCTAATTGTTGATTGTTTTTTGTTCCTGTGCAAACTAGTTTTCCATTGCTGAAAAGAAGGAATGTTGCTGGAGGATTTTCAAGTTTGTATACTAAACCTGGGAATTGTTCTGGTTCATATTCTGTGTTTTCTAGTGCTAAAGAAAGATAGTTTAAGTTCAGCATCATATTAATATGTCCAGAAGCAACAATGTTTTGAACTGTTATTTTTGGTTTTTCAGTAACATTAACATTTATTTTTCTTAATGTTTTAATAACTTGTTCAATAACTTGTTTTACTTGAGCAATTGATTTTGTTCCTGTGCAGACTAAATTTCCTGATGAAAAAACAAGAACAGCTGATTTTGGTTCTTTGACTCTTAAAACTAAACCTGGAAATTGTTCTGGATTATATTCTGTGTTTGGAATTGTTTTTGCAAGTTTTGTTAGGGGAACATCTTTTCCTAAAGAGGTTGTTGCAACAATATTTTGTATTTTTGAAGAAGTTTTAGTTTTTACCATTTGTTACTCTTAAATTATTATAATTTAGAGATTTTTTAGTTTATAAAGGTTTGGGTTGATTATTTTTTATCGTCGGAAAAAATTATAAGTAAGGGGAAAGTTTTTTAAATGGTTTTTGAGAGATATAAAAAAGAGTGGAAAGGTGAGAAGTGAAATTCTGTTTATTAAAATTATTTATACTTATTAATAATTCTCCAAGCAACTATTCCAAAAACTATGAGGATTAGTAAAAGAGCTATAAAAACTGTTATTTTATTTTCAAAATTTGTTACAATTCCTTCAAATACTAAGATTCCTCCTGTTGCAAGACCTGTTATTTGGAACATTGCTTCTACTGTAAATAAACCAATTAATAATAAAATAAATCCAATTACTGTAAATACATAAAATCTTTTTTGATTATAAGATTCTTGCGCTTTTTCCCAATCTTGTCTGCATTCAAAATCTCGGTCACAATAACCTTCTATAGGTTCTGATTCCCCATTCATATCTGGAACTGCTTTTGGATAAGTTTGTCCTTCTGGATTCCATTTTCCATTAACTTGCTCACATTTTTCTTGAGTTATTATTATTTCTTGAGTTTTAAAATTACAATAATTTTCATAATCAGGACCTTCAAAAAATATAGATAAACCTACATTTACTAAAGAAACCATAATTGTTGTTAATATAATTGAGACTATTATTGTCAGGGCTATTTTATTTACAGATAGTTTTTTATTTTCCATTTTTTAATAAGGTGATTTAGGTATTTAAGGTTTTTGATGTGTTTTCTCTGGTGCATTAAGTGGTCTTAAATAAATCATTTTCAATTCGGATACCGGCTACATCCCAAATAAAACCTCAATAGAAAGTTAGCTAATTTTTTCAAAATTAGAATTATTTTATCAATTTCAGCCGACTCTGTCAGACTAAAATTCCATTCTATATTATTAATATAAAATTTAAG
>Ga0265596_1001279_pt1 | contig 12097 bp, 13 predicted proteins | sample saktaG_FD_190143 | JGI IMG/M metagenome (GOLD analysis project Ga0265596, IMG submission 190143) | Saline water microbial communities from Sakinaw Lake, British Columbia, Canada - sak_2013_06_06_60m | ecosystem: Environmental > Aquatic > Non-marine Saline and Alkaline > Saline ...
TAATCATGCTACAAATAATAATAAAAATGCAATAACTAATGCATATATTGAAGTTGACTCCGACACAGCGGCGCCAACGAACATCGTTCTTATAAGTACTGCAGACTGCTTTGGAAATCTGCTGATGCCGTCAACCGTTTTTCCTGCCACAATACCGATACCAAATCCGGGACCAAACGTTCCGAATCCCATAGAAAAAGCTGCGCCGATAAAAGCGAAAGATTTCACGATGCTATCACCGTCTGGAGTTGAATAAAGAAGAAGCATCGCAATTACCAAAGCAAAGATAGCTGATGTTTCGGACAGCGCCTGGCCGATAAGCATATTTGCTGTGAGCGCTTTTGATTCACGTGGCTGCCTGCCGATTCCCTGGCACGCCTGCCCTCCGGCATACCCAATTCCAAGACCGGTTCCGAGACAACCAGCTCCCATAACAAGTCCCGCACCGAATAATGAAGCAATCCTCTGCCAGTTCGCCTCAGGAACGATAGACCCGCCAAAAAGGAGAAGCATCGCGATCACGAGTGCAAAGATAGCTCCGGTTTCTGTAATTGCCTGAGCAATGAGCATGGTGCGAAGAAGAATATCGTTTGATTTCGGCTGCTTCATCATTGCAATGTTCGCATTACCTGCAATATAGCCCTCTCCAATGCCTGCTCCAATCGACGAAATGCCGACTGCGAGACCCGCGCCGAGGTATGCTGCAACGTGTACTAAGCTATAAGTATCAAACATATTATTTTATTGCCACTGCGGTATATGAAAGCACAAGCATGGTGAACACAAATGCCTGCACCGTTCCGATGAATAAACCAAAAAACAAATTAAGACCAACCGGTATAAGAATAAAGCGTGTGAGATTTGATACGACAAGGATGATGATCGCTCCTCCAAGAATATTCCCGAAAAGACGGAAGGAGAGAGAAATTCCTTTTGCGATTTCCCCAACAATATTTATGGGCAGCATAAAAGAAATCGGTTCGGCATATTCTTTCAGATAGAGCTTTATACCTTTTTCTTTTATTGCGGAATAATGGACAATTACCAACGCCATGAGTCCGAGTCCAAGAGGAACATTCAAATTCCTGGTAGGTTCAAGATTTCCAGGAATGGGGATCATTCCGATAATATTGCATATCCAGATAAAAACAAAAATCGTAAAAATATAAGGGGTGAAATACTTCTTCTTCTCGCCGACTGTTTCAATCACAAGGCTGGAGAAAAATGAATATATCATCTCTGCAACGATTTGCAATTTCCCTGGGATGAGATGCATTTTTCGTCTGACAAGCGCCGCAAATAATATCAAGAAAAGGTCTACGAACAGAATAACGCGCAGCACGCTCCAATTGATGGTAAATTTTCCGAAAAGCTTTACTATATGATAGTTTTGGAATTCATGATTGATCTGATCCTGAATGGATTTTTCACTCTCAATATTTCTGATAACGAATCTGCTATCGTCAAATCCAACCTGGAGTTCGTGATTAAGTCCGACAGAAAGTATCCCCTCAATAATGATTATTATGAGAACAATTATCAGTGCTTTCTTGGACTTTTTCTTCATATAAACTTATAACTTATTCGGATTCCTGATTATTTTTTCCGGCATGAATACCATCTATAAGAACGATGGCTGGAGCAATGAGTAAGCCGACAAGAAGAGAAAAAATATTCACTTCTAAAAACTTAACACAAACAACTACAAATACCACCAAAACCAAATAGCGTATATAAAAATTCCTGAATACGCTTAGTTTTGCACCTGTGGGGGATAGTCCCACTCTGCTCTCTGCACCCTTTGCCTGAAAATAAAAATTCACACTTGAGAGAATTGAACCAAGAAAATAACCCAGCCAAAGCTTCAAGTTTTGTGTGATAAGCAAAAGAGCCGGAATCTCTGTCAAGAAAATTAGCCCCAGAATATGATATACGTACTTGCGAAAACTATTTGTCAGAATCTTCATTCTTTTTTATGAGTTGGTAACACGAAAATGCGCCTGAAACGACTCCGCAAAAGACTCCAACTATTATGGGAATTCCTTTGAGATGCCATTTTTTTTCAATGAACAATCCTATGAAAAAAAATATTAAAATATTTATAACCATTGTAAGACCAAGCTGTGCAACAAGCCCGAGTCCCTCAAAAACCTCTTTATAATACCCCTTATTCTTCAAAGGCATTATGGTTATTTTTCTTTGCTCTTTTTTGTGCTTTTCGGGGTATCAACCTGCTTTATACTGCAATTTCCGTTGATCTGTGTTCCAGATTCCATAGAAAGCACCTTTGCTATTATATCGCCATTGATGACTGCAGAGCTTTTAAGTTCTAATTTTTTCTCTATTGTGATATTTCCCTCGACTTTGCCCGAAATGATCCCTTCGTCGGATTGAATATTAGCTTTGATATTTGCTTTTTCTCCAATAAGCAAAAAACCTTCACAATGAATTTTTCCCTCAACTTCACCATCGATGCGAACACCACCTTCAGAATGAATTTCTCCATTGAATTTCGTATGTTCTCCGATAATTGTATCCAAATTATTTTCTCCGTTTTTCACTTAAAACCTCCATCTCATTTTATTTTTGTCTCAGGATCGATATTTTTGTCATGATATAAAATTTCAAAGTGCAGGTGCGGGGCAGAACTAATACCTGTGTTGCCGACTTCCGCGATCTGTTCTCCTTTGCGCACAAAAGTTCCAACCTCTACATTTATATGGGAGTTATGACCATAACTTGTTTTATATCCATTCAGATGATCGAGCACTACTATTTTCCCATAGACCTCGTCATCAAGATTGACAGATTCAACCACCCCTGAAGCTGCAGCATAAACCGGTTCGCCAATTTTACCTGCAAGGTCGATGCCATAGTGGCTTCGTTTGGGCAAATATGGCTTTGTAAGGATCAATTCGGCGAGAGGGCAAAAATTCGGGATATACTGCTGATAATTAATAAAAATATCAGTTGCTGCCTCGAGTTCCTTTTCATGCACCTGAATATTTTCTACAGATTTTGATTGGATAACCGGGCTTTTGGTATCTTTGGGCAATGAGGCAATAACATCTTCTAATTGCTTGACCTTGAGATTCAAACCCTGTTTTTCCTGTCTCAAAATATCATTCTTTGTTGTCAGATCGCTGATAAGATATAATGAGACAACGATATATGATCCGACCAAAATAATTATTATTATTGAAAGAAATACAACTAATCTTCTATGTTTCATTTTTATGAAGTATCATATTGAGGATTTTTTCAAATTCATCCTCGGAATGGTAATAGATCTCGAATTTACCTTTTTTATACCCTTTAATTTTCACTCTGGTTCCAAATCTCTTTTCGAGATCCTGTTCGAGTGCGACTAAATGGATATCCCGTTTTGCAGGTTTTTTTTCTTTTCTAATATTTTTAAACTTTTTAGATATCGCCTCCGCGGTATGCACGGACATTTCGTTTTTCACAATGTAATTTGCAAAATCTACTTGCAGAGAAGGATCAACCTGGAGAATGGCGCGTGCATGACCGGCAGACAGTATATCATTTTTTATCATTTCGATAATGGGTTCCGGCAATTTCAAAATCCTTAATGCATTCGTGATCGCAACCCGGCTTTTGCCAACTATATCAGCGATTTTTTCATGTGTGTATTTGAACTCATCCACAAACATCTGATATGCCATTGCTTCATCAACTGCATTCAGGTTTTCTCTTTGAATATTTTCAACGAGTGCGAGAGTAAGCATTTCCTGGTCTTTTGCTGTGCGGACTATCGCAGGCACTTTTGCGAATCCTGCGATCTGGGCAGCAGTTAATCTTCGCTGACCTGCAATGAGTTCGTATTTGTTATTATCTGCTTTTCGTACAATAATTGGCTGAATAATACCATTTTCTGAAATGGAATCCGCCAGTTCCTGCATCTGATTTTTATTGATGGATTTTCTCGGCTGGTAGGGATTGAAAGATATATCTTTAATTGCGATCAGCTTTACGCCGGTTTTTTCATCTTCATCAATTTGAACGAGTGCTTCCAAACCTTTTCCAAGTTTGCTCATGCGTCATCCTTTCCATCTTTTTTTAATACTTCCTGTGCAAGATGCAAATAATTTTGCGCGCCACGCGAACTGATATCATACGTCAGGATCGGCTTGCCATAGCTCGGGGCTTCACTCAATTTTACATTTCGGTCAATTATTGTATTGAAAACTATATCTTTAAAATATCTTCGGACCTCTTTGGCAACTTGTTCGGCTAAAATTGTTCTTCTGTCATACATGGTGATAACAATGCCAAAAATGGAAAGATCGGGATTAAGTTTTCTTTTGATAAGCTTAATTGTTTTGAGCAGTTGCGCGATGCCTTCCAGTGCATAATACTCCGACTGTATCGGAATAAGAAGGTCGTTGGAGGCGACCATCGCATTTATTGTAAGGATGTTGAGGGACGGCGGACAGTCTATGATGATATAGTCAAATTTCCCATCAATAGCGGAAAGTACTTTCTTCAGACGCTGTTCTTTATCGTCTACTGTGAGAAGTTCTACCTCGCAGCCGATCAGGTCTATCGAAGAAGGAATTATACGCAAATTTGCTATGCTTGTCTCAAGAATTGCATCATAAATGTTTAAATCTCCAAGTAACAGATCGTATATTTGTCCATCAACAGAGTTTTTATCTATTCCTATTCCGCTCGTGCAGTTCGCCTGAGGGTCGAGGTCGATAAGTAGCACCTTTTGCCCATATGAAGCGAGCGATGCGGCAAGATTAATCGCTGTTGTGGTCTTGCCGACCCCGCCTTTCTGGTTTGTGATCGCGAGTGCTTTAGCCATGCTTTTTTACTATGATAAGGGCTCTTTTACCGAGCCCGGAATACTCTTTTCGTATTATTTCTGTTGTCTCACAATCCGCATACTGCTTAATCTTGTCAACTTCATCAATATTAACTTCTGATTTATACAATATGAGTTTCCCCGAAGGTTTCAAAAGTGAAAATGACTTCCGGAAATATTCATCGTTCATTTTTACTGCGCGCACCGTGATGTAATCAAAACTATTTTCCAGGTTTTGATCCAGATATTCAAAGCGCGAGTGAATTATGCTCGTTTCGGACAGCTTAAGCTCCTGTTTTAAGAATTTGAGAAATAGAACTTTCTTTCGGATTGACTCGACACAAAATAATTTTATAGAAGGATAGATTATTTTTAGTGGTATTCCGGGAAATCCCCCGCCGCTACCAAAATCCAGAACTCGGGAATCACCTAAGTCGATAACATCGGCGATAAGAATGGAATCAAAAAAATGTGTGAGCCATATTTTTTCTATTGATGAGTTTGAAACCAGATTGATTTTTTTGTTTTTATCTCTGAGGATCGTCTCGTATGATTCAAACAAATTATACGCTGTTTCCGAAATGTTATGCCGCTTCAGAAAACTTTGAAATTCTAATTTATCGTGCATCAAGAGTTTTTAATTTCACTAACAGTGCCGATACATCAGCAAAAGTGACTCCGGGTATTCGAGCAGCTTGTCCGACTGAGAGCGGTTTAACTTTTGTGAGTTTTTCTCTTGCTTCGTAAGAGATTGTCTCGAATTTCAAATAATTGAAATCTAAAGGAATCGACTTGCTTTCAAGATAATTAAACCGTTCGATCTCCTGATGCTGCCTCTTTATATACCCCTCATATTTTACTTCAAGAGATATTTTCTCTTTTATATCACCCGTCACGTCACTTTCAATCTTGTACCCAAACTTCGCAAGATCGTCATAAGCAATTTCCGGTCTTCGGAGAATAGCTATCATTTTATATGATTTTTCCGAATCAGATATAGCGTTTTCTTTCTTTAGTTTCTTGATTTCTCTATTTTTAATTTTTAATGCGTCGGTAAACTGTCTGTATCTCTCTTTATCGATTAGTCCCAACTTATAGCCCAAGGGCATGAGCCGCTCATCTGCATTATCCTGCCGCAGGTGAAGACGATACTCCGCCCGTGCAGTGAACATCCGATACGGTTCATCGACTCCTTTTGTCACAAGGTCATCTATGAGAACTCCGATGTAGGAATTATCTCTACGCATGATGATAGGGTTCTTGCCTCGCACAGAATGTACTGCATTGATACCTGCGATAATTCCTTGCGCAGCTGCTTCCTCATAACCGGAAGTGCCATTTATCTGACCTGCAAGAAACAGCCCTTTTATCAGTTTTGTTTCAAGACTATAATGAATATATTCTGTGGGGATGCAATCGTACTCGATCGCGTATCCGTAGCGCATCAATTTTGCTTTTTCAAGACCTTCGACAGAGTGTATCATATCGAGTTGAACCTGCGGAGGAAAACTTGTAGGCAGTCCGTTTGCATACATTTCAAAAGTATTGATTCCCTCGGGTTCTATAAAAACCTGGTGCCTGTCTTTCTCTGGGAACTTCTTAATTTTATCTTCAATCGAAGGGCAATACCTCGCACCAATTCCCGTAATATTTCCACTGAACAATGAGGATTTTGTGATATTATCCGCAATTATTTTGTGTGTATTTTTGTTTGTATATGTGAGAAAACAGCTTACATAATTTTTCGGCTGAATCTCTGTATAGTATGAAAATTTGGGTGGTGGTTCATCTGGTTTTTGTTCTTCCAGCTTTGAATAATCAAGAGTACGAGAATCGAGTCGGGCAGGGGTGCCGGTTTTAAATCTAACTAACCGAAAGCCGAGTTCTTTCAAAGAATCAGATAGCTTGAGTGAAGCAAATTCGCCTGCTCTTCCGGCAGAGTATTTATTTTTGCCAATATGAATCGTTCCATTAAGAAAAGTGCCCGCAGCAATAATCATGGTTTTCCCAAAATAGGTCTGTCCATACTGCGTTTTAACCCCTTTTATATGCCCGTTTTCTACCACGAGTTCTTCGACAAGGGCTTCTTTTATCTCAAGGTTCTCCTGATGTTCCACCACAGATCGCATCTCCATCTGATATTTCATCCTGTCTGCTTGAGCGCGTGGCGCCCACACTGCGGGACCTTTGCTCTTGTTCAACATCCTGAAATGAATACCTGTTTTATCTATGACCTGTCCAATTGCGCCGCCAAGTGCATCGACCTCGCGGGTGAGATGCCCTTTTGCCAACCCTCCAACTGCGGGATTGCACGACATCCGCCCTATCGTTTCGAGCTTGATCACGAACAGGAGCGTATTTGCTCCCATCTTTGCGGCAGCAAGTGCCGCTTCACATCCGGCATGTCCAGCGCCGATAACGATGACATCAAAGATATGGGAATGCATTGCTATTTTACTTCCTGATTTTCTTTGTAACGGAGTTTTTCAATGCCCTGAATTTCGTCAACTATTATAAACCATGAATTTTCTTTCATTCGAAGCTCTCATAATAAGCAAAAGCAAAAAACTTGACGTAATAAAAATATTACACACTAAATCCATTTATTAAAAATTTGGTAAAAATCATGCCAGAAAAAATAGACACTGCCCAATCGGATGCGATCCTCAAGATCATACAGACAATTAACTCTCATCTTAATCTTGATAAAGTGCTTAAATCCGTTATGGATGTCACAACCCAGGCTATGCAGGTAGAGGCTTCTTCTCTTGTACTTATTGATGAAGAAACGAGTGAGCTCCTTTTTCACGTGACGGAGGGTGAAAAAGCAAAGATCATCAAAACAATACGAATGAAAGCGGGTGAAGGAATTGTCGGATGGGTTATTAAAGAAAATGAGCCGGTACTCGTTAATGATGTATCAAAAGACAAACGTTTCTACAAAGCTGCGGATAAAAAAAGCGGCTTCATCACAAAATCAATACTTTGTGTGCCGATGAGCACTCCTGATAAATGCCTTGGTGCAATTGAAGTGATTAATAAAAAGAATGACGGAAAATTTGATGATGCTGACCGAATTTTTCTTGATGCGATCTCTTCACAAGCAGCCATTGCAATCGAAAATGCCAAACTTCATGCGCGGATTGTGAAAAATGAACGGCTTGCTGCAATCGGGCAAACTGTTTCGGGACTTGCTCATTGCATAAAAAATATACTTAACGGAATACAGGGCGGGTCATATATTCTTGACCTTGGACTAAAGAGGGAGAATTTCTCAAATGTGGACAAGGGTTGGAATATTGTAAAAAAGAACAATGCGTTCATGAAAGAACTTGTGCTTGACATGCTCTCATATTCCAAAGAACGTGAACCGGAATATATGACTGCAGATGTAAATGAAGTGGTGAAAAGCGTGTGCGATCTTATGGATCAAAAAGGAAAAGAGAAAAATGTTACAATGCATTTCTTGCCGGAAGAATCTCTTGGCGAAGTTGAGATCGACGCAAAAGGAGTGAAACGCTGTGTTCTCAATCTTGTTTCCAATGCCATAGATGCGTGTGAAGAATCTACCAGGGGCAATGTCGAGGTATCAGTACAATCAACAAGAGGAAAGACTTTTAAAATTCATGTTTCGGATTCGGGGATCGGCATGTCACCGGAAACTCAAGCAAAACTATTCCAGGTTTTTTTCAGCACAAAGGGTTCAAAGGGCACGGGACTTGGACTCGCGGTTTCCTACAAGATCATAAAAGAGCATGGGGGAAATATTTCTGTTGACTCAGAAAAGGGAAAGGGCACAAAATTTACTATTACGTTGCCAAAGAAAAGAAAAAAATAATTACCGCCGGAGGTACATAATGGCAGAAAACAAAAAGATACTTATTATTGATGACGAACCCGACGCAACCGCGTTTTCGGAAGCAATGCTTTCTGAACTTGGAGATTTTGAGATAGTAACTGCATGCAATGGGCTTGAGGGATTACAAAAAGCTGAAGCACTTAAACCCGACCTGATCATTCTTGACGTGCAGATGCCTGTTATGAACGGCTTCCAGGTCTTTAGAGAACTCAAGAAAAAAGATGACACTGAAAATATTCCCGTCATTATGCTTACAGGTATCGCAACAACTACCGGACTTCGATATGATGCAAAAGACATGGGTATTACACTTGGATCTGAGCCAGATGCATTTATCGATAAACCGGTTGAGCCGGAAGAATTTCATAAAACGGTAAGTCAAATACTCGGATTGTAATCGTTTAATTATTAAACTAAATTTATTATTTTTGGTTGTATAAGAATTTTATCATAATTTTATGAAAAAGAAAAAAAGAGGACTGCAAAAACAGATATTAGCCCTCTATTTCATATTCACATTTTCTCTTGTATTCCTTCTGATATTTAGTATTTGGCAGCTTACCAAATTCGGTATTTCAGAATTTGAATATGAGAGAATTTCCCGCATGCTCACAAACCTGAAAGCGCTTCAACTCGATTACACAAACGACCTGAATAATTTTACTTCAGAAATTGCGAATAATCCTGCTCTTATTTCGTCTGTGGAAAATCATGATATTGCATCTATTCATTCCATACTTAAATCTTATGATGACAGTTCTTTAGCAACTTATATGGCTCTCTTCGATGCTCACGGTGCCGTGCTGTATGGAGAGCAATGGGAGCTTGTTGAATCGTTTCTGCCAAAAATGCTTTTATTGGCGAAACAGAATTCAACTCAGGGTTTTACTGCAAATTTTTCAAATAAAATTTATTACTTTTCTTACGAGCCGCTTTATTCTGAAAATGATCAAAAGAAAACATTTCTGGGATTCTTTCTTAATGTAAACCAGGTAACTTCTTCTGAAATCGGCATCGCTCAAAATCCCCAAATATTTCTTTTGCCTTTCTCTAAACCACTCAATCCAGAGCAAGATGTTCTCAAAAAAATGCTTCCCGATTTTGAAAAGAAACTTCCAGCTGTGCTAAAAACAAAAAATAACGAATCTGTTTTACGAATTAGCGGCGAAACTGCAATCGGGCTTCTTATTAATTATAATATTTTCGCCGAGCCAGCTTCGCTCACTGTTTATCTTTATGAGAGAGAATTCAATAAATTCTATCGTCAGAGTATGTTCTTCTTCTTTCTTATTCTGGCAGCATCAAGCCTTGTGATTGTGAGTTTTTTGAGCAACTGGTTCACCAAAAAAATAATGCAGCCCGTCAGGCAAATAAGCGAAAAAATGCAGAGGATTGAGAGAAACCCGCTTGGTATAGAATATATTGAGGACGAATATGGCGGTGAGCTCAGTAATATGGTTTCTGCGTTCAGTTCGATGAACAAATCTCTTGTCGAATATCACAAATCTTTGCTTGAGTATAAAGTCCTTACTGATAATGTTGATATCGGAGTACTGTGGATGGATTCCAAGATGAATATCTTGATTTGTAATCCAAGTGCTATGGAAATTCTTGAACTCATCTCCCCTGATGAGATCCTCGGGAAAAATCTATCAGAATTTATCCGGCTTGATGAGGACCTCATATCTAAGGCTCATGAAGACAGCCTGACCATTCCTCGTCTTGAGATCAATCTTCCCGGGATAAAGAAGTTCGTAAAATTTGTTATCCTGAATATCAAAGCTGTTGATGACACAATCGGCTTGCGCATGGTTGCCACGATAACCGATATAACACGTGAAATCAATGAAAAAAAAGCGCGTGATGCCCTTGAGATGGAAATCATAAAGAGTAATAAATTAGCTGAGATCGGAAGAAGAGTCGAGGGCGTCGTGCACAACATGAATTCCCCGCTCAATTCCATTCTCGGGTATGCTCAACTTGTAAAAAAAGATTATAAAGATAATGAAGATGTAGATAAAATTATTAATGCTGCCAAGAATATATCTCAGGCAGTCAAAACACTCTTACGAAAAGTTCAGCAGGATAATATTTCCATGATGCGCCCGATTGACATTAACCTGCTTATCGAACAAGAACTCGAACTTCTTAAACATAATCTTTTCTTCAAACATTATGTAGTGTTACAAACAGAACTTTCTCATGACCTTCCATCAGTTAAAGCAGTGTATAGCGATATAAGCCAAAGCTTTACCAATCTTGTAAATAATGCGATCGAGTCTATGCACGAGAGTAAAGAACGTAATATTTGGGTGCGTACATATCAAACTGAAGACATGGTCGCAATAGAAGTTCGAGACAGCGGAGAGGGAATTGAAGAGAGATACCATTCAGCCATATTTGAGCCTTACTACACATCAAAAAAGGAAAAGGAACAGGGCGGGTTTGGGCTCGGGCTTGCGATCTGTAAAAACGTTGCCGAACGTTATGGCGGTTACATAACAGTAAACTCAGAACGAGATAAAGGAAGCACTTTTACATTGTTCCTTCCTTTTAATAATAGGTGAAATTAATCCATGGAAAATGATATAATTCAGACTGAATTTTTTAAACAAAATGCCAAAATACTGATCGTCGATGATGAACAGGATACGCTGGATATTTTCCGCCGTCACCTTGAAGATGAATATGATATTGAAACCGCTCATTCTGCAGAAGAGGCGCTTGAAACCTTAGATAATAAAACATTTCATATTGCGATGACCGACATGGTCATGCCGGGGACTGACGGGATTGAGCTTCTGACCCAGATAAAGAAACGCTTCCCCCACGTTGCAGTGATCGTCATAAGTGGGAAAGCTTCAATAGGAATGGCTGTCGAGGCGATGAAGATCGGTGCTGAGGAATTTGTAGAAAAGCCCGTTGAAGATCTCGATCTGCTTAAAATCATCATAAAAAAAATACTCAAAACAAAATGGCAGCATGAAGAAATTGAGCGGCTCAGAAGCATTCTCGCTCATGAATTTGACAGAACACAGATAATTGGAAATAGTCTTTCTATTCAGAAGGTCATGGAAAAAGTAAAAAGGATTGCCCCTCTCGACACAACTATTCTGATAACCGGTGAAACAGGAGTCGGCAAAGACCTTTTTGCTGATCTTATCTATCGAAATAGCAAAAGAAAAAAACATAAATTCGTGGCGGTCAATTGTGGTGGATTGCCAGAGAATCTCCTTGAAAGCATGCTGTTCGGACATAAAAAAGGTTCATTTACCGATGCAATAAGGGATAAGGTGGGCTATTTTCAGGAGGCAGATGGCGGGACTCTTTTCCTTGATGAAATAACAGAAACCACCAAAACTTTTCAGGTTAAACTTCTTCGTGTTTTAGAAAAAAGTATTATCCGT
>Ga0265596_1001283_pt1 | contig 12067 bp, 10 predicted proteins | sample saktaG_FD_190143 | JGI IMG/M metagenome (GOLD analysis project Ga0265596, IMG submission 190143) | Saline water microbial communities from Sakinaw Lake, British Columbia, Canada - sak_2013_06_06_60m | ecosystem: Environmental > Aquatic > Non-marine Saline and Alkaline > Saline ...
ATATGGCTAATCTCACCATTTGTTCTGGCTCGCGTTGTTCGGTTGGCGGTGTTCCGTTTGTCGATTGCAGCGATGGTGGGGTGGGCGTCGGTTGGTGCAGTCCGCGGGGTGTCGTTTCGTTTTGGCGTGTTCGTTCCGTAGTTTCTTGTTGATCCTGCTTACGCAAGTAAGCTGGATCAAAAGACATCTTAAAGGTTTTCAAAAACTCAAAGCTCTGTTAACAAACAGGGCTTTTTTCTTTGGGGGGTTGCATAATTTCCTAATTTTAATAAGATATAAAAGGAGCTTTATAGCTCTACAAGAAACTGCTTGTCTGGTTTTATGAATTTTAGATTCAAAACAAAGCCTTTTAGAAAGGATAACGCAAATAATTTTGTAAAAGATTATTGGTGATTTAGATGAAATCAGACAATAAAGGACTCGCGTTATTCGGATGGCAATGTTCCGAATGTCTATTGCAACGATGATGAGGTGAACGTCAATTGGTACAATCCGCAGAATGTCAATTCGAATTGGCGTGTTCGTACCGAAGTTTCGCATAAAGCTCTATTTTTTAGAGCTTTTATGTCCCATTCCTATGAAAAATAAAAGTATTTTTAAGCAGATAATTTTACTAGGTAATTTATTTATTGCTTGGAAAGAATTTAAAAGAGGAAAATCACAAAAAACTGATGTCCAATCATTTGCTTTTGATTTAAATAATAATTTACTTAAAATTCAAGATAAATTAAAAAGTAAAACATGGAAACCATGTGGATATATTTCTTTTTATGTTAAAGATCCAAAACTTCGTAATATCCACAAAGCTTCTGTTAAAGACAGAGTATTAAACCAAGCCCTATACCGTGTTTTATATAATATTTTTGATAAAACTTTTATATTTGATTCTTATTCTTCTAGAATTAAAAAGGGAACACATAAAGCTATTTTAAGGACAGATGATTTTATAAGGAAAGAAAGTAATAATTATAAGTCAAATATATTTGTTTTAAAATGTGATATTCAGAAGTTTTTTGATAGCATCTCACACGACATTCTTTTGTCTTTGATCAAGAATAAAATTTTTGATGATAATACATTATGGCTTATTGAAAGTATAATAAAAAGTTTTGAGAAATATTCTTGTAAAGGAATTCCTTTGGGAAATGTCACTAGCCAGCTTTTTGCTAATATTTATTTAAATGAACTAGATCAGTTTATGAAACACAAATTAAAAATTAAATATTATGTTAGATATTGCGATGATTTCATTATTCTTAGCAAAGACAAGTATTATTTAGAAAAAATTATTAAGGAAATAAGTAATTTTCTTAAAGATAATTTAAACCTCAACTTGCATCCCCGGAAAATTACTATAAGAAAAGTTGGGCAAGGCATAGATTTCTTAGGGTATGTAACTTTTCCTCATCACAGAATATTACGAACTAAAACCCGGAGAAGAATGTTCAAAAAAATAAAACAAAGAAAAGAAAAATTGGAAAGGGGGGAAATAACAAAAAAATCTTTTGAGCAAACCCTAAATTCATACTATGGAATGTTGAGTCATTGTAAGGGATTTAAAATAAGAAAAGAAATAAGCAAAATTATTGGTGTTGACAAATAACTATTAATTATCTATAATAGCAGAATAAATAACGAAGCAATGTGTTTTGTTAAAAAAGTTCTTTTAACTTACAAACAGAAAGGGCTGATCATGAAAAAAGAAACGATCGGTGATGTGCCGGGAAATGTTCTTGGCATGATGGCAGATTTGTGTCTTAAGATTCGGCAAGGCGTAATAAAACCAGAAGAATTTGGACTTTTTTTGAAAAGAAAAGATCCTTTTTCTGGGGAAGCAGAGATAATGATCTGGAAAACGTTCTGGAAGAAATATTTCAGCATAAGCACTGACCTCTCTCAAATCCAAATACTTTCTTATCAAGAAGGATTTGATAGAGTGATCATTGTCCCCAAAGGGATCACTGAAGATCGTGTCTTCCAAGTTTGTTCCGAAAAGTTTAAAATACGGAAACGGACAAACCAAGAGCTAAGTGAAGTCATTGATCACAATGATCGTATGTCAACAGAGACATATGCTATCAGAGTAAGAGATTGCCAAGAAGCAGATAAGGAAAACAAGAACATTTCTGCTGAGCAGGCAAAAGAAAAAGACATCAACGGCATCACTTTGCTTGAGAGACTTATCTATGAGCTCAAGTATTGGGATGAGACAGAAAAACACTTAGATATGGCTAATCTCACCATTTGTTCTGACTCGCGTTGTTCGGATGGCGCTGTTCCGGGTGTCTGTTGCCGCGGTGATGGGGTGTGCGTCCGTTGGTGCACTCCGCGGGGTGTCGGTTCGGATTGGCGTGTTCGTACCGTAGTTTCTTGTTGATCCTGCTTACGCAAGTAAGCTGGATCAAAAGACATCTTAAAGGTTTTCAAAAACTCAAAGCTCTGTTAACAAACAGGGCTTTTTTCTCTTGAATAAAAAGCAAAAACGTTCTAAAATGAAGTATGTTTAACTTATCCAAAAAAGAAAAACAACCAAAGGATTTAAGGGAAGTTCTGAAAGAATTTGAAGAGCTTAAGAAAGAATTTAAAGAAGTTTTAAAACAAAGCAAAGCTTCTGTTCAGAAAGTAGGGATTGTTAGATATAATCCTTTTTCTAACACGGGTAGTGATTTAAGTTTTTCTATTGCCTTGCTTGATGGTGATAATAATGGTATAGTGATTACCAGCTTGTATTCAGGTGAAGGAAATAGGGTTTATGGCAAGCCACTAATAAATGCTAAATCAGAATATTCTCTATCAGAAGAAGAGAAAAAAGCTATCGCTAGTGCGATCAAAACAAAAGGAGCTTAGCTCCTTTTAAAGGTTATGTCAGAAAAAGATGATAAAAACTTAATAAATCGATCACCAGTAGTTGTGATTTTAGGTCATGTAGATCATGGCAAGTCTTCTCTTCTGGAAGCTATCAAAGATCTTAAGATTACCTCTAAAGAGTCAGGAGGGATTACTCAGCATATTGCTGCCTATGAAATTGAGCATCAAAGTAAGAAGATTACTTTTGTTGATACTCCAGGGCATGAAGCGTTTTCAGCTATGCGTTCTCGAGGAGCTAAGGTAGCTGACATTGCTATTCTGGTTATTGCTGCTGAAGAAGGAATAAAGCCTCAAACAAAAGAAGCGATAAAGCATATTAAAGAAACAGGTATTCCAATGATTGTTGCTTTGAATAAAGTTGATAAGCAACAGGCTGATCCGGACAGAGTAAAGAGAGAGTTAATATCAGAAGATGTTTTAGTTGAGTCAATGGGTGGCAAGATCCCTTCTATCAATACTTCTGCTGAAACAAAACAAGGAATTACAGATCTTCTAGAAATGATCTTATTAATATCAGAAATGGAAAATTTTCAAGTCGATATTTCAGAAGACCCTCGGGGCATTATTATTGAATCGCATCTAGACTCTAATAGGGGGATTACGACAACTGTTATTATGCAAGAGGGAACTTTAAAAGTAGGAGATGTTATTGGAACATTCTCTGCTGTGGGAAAAGTTAAGGTAATGAAAAATTTCCAAGGAAAAGAAGTGAAGGAAGCAATAGCTTCTAACCCAGTCACTATTCTTGGTTTTGAAAGTGTTCCTGATGTTGGTGAAGAATTTAGATTTTTCCTAAACACAGAGGAAGCTAAAAAAGAACTTGGTAAAGAGGGAAGCGAACTATTTCAGAAAGTAGATACAGGAGATAGGGAGTTTTTAAATGTAATTCTAAAAGCAGATGTTTCAGGATCTCTAGAAGCAATAGAAGAAGTTTTAAAAGCTATTCCTCAAGAGAAAGCTGTTATTAAAGTATTAAAAGCAGAAGTTGGTGATATTAATGATTCTGATATTAAGTTGGCTAAAGCTTCTGAATCTATGATCATTGGCTTTAGAGTTAAGGCTAATCCAATAGCTCGAAAGTTAGCTTTAAGAGAAAGATTAAGGATAGTAACCTTTGATGTTATCTACCAACTGGCTGAAGCAGTTGCTCAAGCTCTAGGAAAGAAGGTTGCTCATGAGATTGTTAGAAAGAATCTAGGCAAACTAAAGGTTTTGGCTATTTTTAAAACAGATAAAAATGGACAGATAATTGGAGGCAAGGTTATTAACGGAGAAATAAAAAGAGGAGCTTCTTTGGATATATATAGAGATGAAGAGAAGGTTGGTCAAGGAAAGATTGCCAAACTTCAAAAAGAGAAAAAAGAAGTTGGAGAAGTTGGTAAAGGTTCAGAGTGTGGAATGTTATATAAAGGAGATATTGAAGTTCAGGAAGATGATATTTTAGAAGCTTATGTTGAAGAAAGTTATAAACCAGGTTTAGAATAATGATTGATAGAATTCGTCGCGTTAACGATTTAATACAAGAAGAATTGGGCAAGATATTCTTAAAAGAAATAGATCTTTCTCGAGATATTTTAGTTACTATTACTAGAGTTGATACAGCTCCTAATCTAAGTACAACAAAAGTCTTTATTTCTGTCCTACCTGATGGACAGTCAGAGAGAGTTTTTAAGATACTAAATAGAATAGTTTATCATATACAACAGTTATTGAATAAAAGTTTGAATATGAGGCCAATTCCTAAAATAATATTTTGCAAAGAAGATAAAACATCTCAAGCAGCCAGAGTAGAAGATGTTTTAAATCAATTGAAAAAGGAATAAAAAAGTGATAGAATCACAAAATGGCCACGTAGCCAAGTAGCTAAGGCGCTTCTCTGCAAAAGAAGTATACGTCGGTGCAAGTCCGACCGTGGCCTCAAAATTGAATATATGCCCAGGTGATGCAATCGGCTAGACATGTTTGACTTAAAATCAAATGGGAGTAATCCCTTGTGGGTTCGAGTCCCACCCTGGGCACCAATAAAAAACCCGAGGTCTTTCCTCGGGTTTTTAGTTCTTTTTGTTTAATAACCTAGAGACCAGACATCGTTTACTCTTCTGCCAGAAGAGAGCATTCCTCCCATAATCCATATTCTATTGTCATAAATTACACAATCAGGATCTTCTCTTCCTTTAAAGGGACCACTTTCTACTTCTGACCAATCTAAGCCATTTTCTGAATACCAGACATCGTTATAGGCTTTTCCATTGCCATTCCAACCAGCTAAGATCCATAATCTGTCTTGATAGGTTGCTAGACAATGTCCATGGCGACCTGACCAAGGTACTTCATCAGTAAGTAGTTCCCAGTTCTTACCATCTTCTGTAACCCAAATATCTTTTTCTCCCAACATGCCAGGAACCACACCACCAACTAGACATAGTTTGTTATTAAAAACTGTGGCAGTTAAATCATATCTAGCTACCCAAGGAGCTTTTTCTGTTAACAATTCCCAGTCAATACCATTATCAGAAGACCAAACATCATTAACAGCTCCTTTATTATCGACACCTCCCATTAAGTATATCTTGTTATTAAAAACAGTAGCTACATGACCTTTTCTTGGAGTCCAACCAGCAGAAGCAGTTGCTAAAACCCAATTCTTGCCATCCTCTGAATACCAAACATCATTCTTCAATTTCCAATCATTTTTCTCCCAGCCACCAAATATCCAGATCTTTCCATCAAAAACTGCTGAAGCATGAGCTCTTCTTTTTCCAAACTCAGCTGCGTCTGTGACCAAGCTCCAATTCTCTCCATCGGTACTACTCCAAACATCAGCAAAGTGAGTATGATATTCATAAGCTATGTTTATATCACCATCTTCTATACCACCCATCAAAAGCATTTCGTTATTAAAAACCTCTGTGCTGTGAGCATCTCTCTTGGCCCAACTAGCAGAGTTTGTAGCTTGTTCCCATTTTAGATTCTCTGGTTCAAAAGGAATCGGTTCTTCTTCAATGTCGTTTGAGATATTTTCGGTGTTATCTAATGGTTCTGTTTCTATCTTGTTTTCTCGAGAAAGGAAAAAGAATAACACGCTCAAAAAGAGAATAAATAGAACTAATATAGTAATAATTGTTTTTTTCATAAGATTTCTTTATTCTATCTGATTTTAGTCGTTTAGTAAAATTTCTTGTTTTTATTTCTTCTTTAGAATAAGATAAAGATATGCAACTAAACACTCCAATTGAAAATATTACTAACATTGGGCCAGTCTATAAAAGAAAGTTGAAGAGATTGGGTATTAGCACTGTTAGTGATTTACTCTTTCATTTTCCCCGCCGATACGAGGACTTTTCTAATTTAATTTCTATTAATAAATTAAAGATAAATGAGGTCGCTACAATTCATGGACAGATATTAGTTATAGAAACTAGCAAGAGTTGGAAAAGAAAACTATCTATCACCGAAGCTGTTATAAAAGACAAGACGGGAGCAATAAAAGCCATTTGGTTTAATCAACCCTATCTAACCAAAACATTAAAAGCCGGAGAAAAAGCTTTCTTCTCAGGAAAAGTAACCTTATCTCCAAAAGGAGCTTATCTTTCCAATCCTATCTATGAAAAAGGGGATGATTCAGAAGGTTTAACTCATACGGGACGACTAATTCCGGTTTATCCGGAAACAGTTGGTTTGTCTTCTCGTTGGATTAGATATATCTTAAAGCCGTTATTGGTTGAGGTGGAAGATCAAATAAACGAAATAATGCCGTTGGATATAATGAAAGAGTTTAATTTAATGCCAATCAAAAAAGCTCTTTGGGAAGTTCATTTCCCAACTAGTTTAGAATTATCTCAAAAAGCTCAAGAAAGATTCTCCTTTGAAGAACTTTTCCTTATAGAACTCTTTGTTTTAAGAGAGAGAAATCGTTTAAGTCATGAGAAATCTATTTGTTTACCAACTAAACTGGAATCAATACAAAGATTTGTTAAATCTTTGTCGTATAAGCTGACTGATGCCCAAAAGAAATCAGCTTGGGTGATTCTAAAAGATCTAGAAAGAGATTATCCGATGAATAGATTATTAGAAGGAGATGTTGGTTCTGGTAAAACAGTTGTTGCCGCCATAGCGGCTTTAAACACTGTTAAGCATAAATATCAGGTTGCTTTTATGGCGCCAACAGAGATATTAGCTAAACAACACTTTCAAGAGATAGCTAGATTGTTTTCGGACTTCAGAGTTAATATAGGGCTGTTGACTGGAAAACAAGACCAGTTTCGTTCTAAAAAACTGAAGAATCAAGTAATAGAGATTTCTCGGAAGAAACTTCTTGAAAAAGTATTGGAAGGAGAGATGGATATTTTAATAGGAACTCATGCTTTAATACAAGATAAAGTTAACTTTGGGAAACTGGGTTTAGTTATTCTTGATGAGCAACATCGCTTCGGTGTTAAACAAAGAGCCAAATTATGTAAACAAGATACTATCCCTCATCTTCTTTCAATGACAGCAACTCCTATTCCAAGAACATTAGCTTTAACGGTTTATGGAGATTTAGATCTTTCTTTAATTGATGAATTGCCAAAAGGAAGGAAGAAAGTTATTACTAAGATTATTCCTCCTAAGGAAAGAGCTGGAACATATAGTTTTATTAAAGAAGAAATTAAAAAAGGTAGGCAGGCTTTTATTATCTGTCCAAGAGTAGAGTCAAAGGACGAAGAGAATATGTCAGAAGCCAAATTGAGTTGGGCTAAGGTAAAAGCAGTTAAAGATGAATATGAGAGATTATCAAAAGACGTCTTTCCTGATTTAAAGTTAGATATACTTCATGGAAAAATGACTCCTAAAGAAAAAGAAGGAGTAATGAGAAAGTTCAAGAATAAAAAGACTAATATCTTAGTTTCAACATCTGTTGTTGAGGTCGGAATAGATGTTCCCAATGCCACAGTAATGGTGATTGAAGGAGCTGAAAGATTTGGCTTAGCTCAACTTCATCAGTTTAGAGGAAGGGTTGGTCGAGGTGAACACCAATCATATTGTTTATTGTTTACCGATTCATATACTTCAAAGACTAGGCAAAGATTAAAAGCCTTAATTGATTCTGAAGATGGTTTCTCTTTAGCTGAGAAGGATTTAGAGTTGAGAGGCCCAGGTGACTTTAAAGGAATAAAGCAATGGGGAATACCTGATCTAATGATGAGTTCATTAAAAGATATCTCCTTAGTCGAGAAAACAAGAGAATCAGCAAAACAGTTATTAATTGCTGATCCTTATTTGAAAAAACAGCCTGTTTTGAAAAACAGGTTATTAACTTTTCGAGAAAAGATTCATTTAGAATAACTATTTCCTATGTTTCTCGGTTACCCAAAAGCCCATATATCTGCCAAGCAATAATCTAGTTTGAGCATCTAGGGCTGGGAATGATCCAAAAAAGATCATCATTATTGGGAATAATAACCAGCCAAGGAAGAAGACTAAGTATTTCCATGCTCCGTATTGAGGTGGTCTTGGAGGTAATAATAGAAAACTTAAATAGATAGAACTTATCAAACCAATCATAGTAAAGGTCATAACTCTACTAATAACATTAGGTAGATTGTATGAAAGCATCGTGTGAGAAAACTCAGGCCCTCCTAATAATAGTGGAAGCCAACCAAGTAAAAAGATCATAATGCTGGCTGTTGCCCAAGAGATATGTCCTTCAACAGATTCCATAGTGAAAGAGAATTTCTTTCTAAATGGAATCTTTTTGTTCTTAATAAAACCAAAGAGGAAATAAGCAATATCTGCTACACCATAAGCCCATCTTCTTTGTTGTTTGAATATATTATAAAGAGTTCTAAAGAAGCTTTTAGAAACATTAGCGTCCATAGAAACAGGGTAATAAAGTGGTTCTACTCTATAATCACCATCATATTGTAAAAGACATTGCCAGAATATTCTAGAGTCATCTGAAACAACATTCGTTTGTTTAAAGTTAACATCTATTAAAGCTTTAAAACTCATTGAATGAGAAGAGAAGGTAATTAACTTCTCTGGCCTTCCTTGGTTCATTGTGTGCCAAAAAGTAGCTGAGAAAGCAAAGATCTTAGAAAGAGCTGGAGCTTGCCAGATATTATTAATATACAAAGGGATTGGTTGAAAACTAGTTCTTAATGGTTTTTCAGTGGTCAGATGTTTGTAAGTTAAACAACTAAAGTATTTAGGGAAAACAACAGTATCAACATCAAAAGGAGAAAAGATAATCTTTTCATAAGGGATACCCAAAGGATCAATAATCTCTTCTTTAGCTTTTTTTGTCGCCCATGTTTCATTAGAACCTTTCCCAGCAATCTCTCCTGGAATATTGTTAGGATGCCAAGTGACCATAAACCTAAAGAACTTTGAACCAAACTCTTGCTCTATTTGTTTTATTGAAGACTCTACTTTATCTCTGGCTCTTTCTTCTCCTCCTAAAATAACAATTAGTCTATCATTAGGATAGTCTGATTCTTCTAGGCTTCTAAAACAATCTCTGATGATTTCTAATGGTTCATCATACATTGGTATTACTATTAAATGATAAATATCTTTCCAATTACCAAAGTCGTTTAACTTTTTTATCCAATCAATTTCTTCATTCTCTTTCATCTTCTTGTAACCAGACCACAAATGTAGAGAGAAATAGATAGTTCTTAAAAACCAAAAGATAACAAAAACCATAATGAATATTGAAACCCAAAATGGTTGTTTCCAAGAAAGGAAGACTATTAGAAAGAGAATAAGCCAGGAAGTAATTCCTGGAAATATTTCAAATAGTCTATAAATAAACCTTTCTTTAGGATTCTTTAAGTCAGAAGCCTTTCCAACCCTAAGATAATATTCTTGTTCCATAATTTAATTATCTTACAACAAATTAGCATCTTTTTCAAGTTGTGATAAGCCTGGCTTATATAAGCCTGGCTTATCACAAATTAAAAGGCAGTCTCATTGGTTGAAACTGCCTTTCTGCTTGGGTGATGTTAATTGGCTTTTGTTTTTTCAAGCTCTTTTTGGAGCTTGGATTTTTCGAGCTCTAGCTTAGATTTTTCGAGCTCCAGCTTCAATCTTTCGATTTCAGCTTTGATTTTTGCTGACTCGGCTGAATTAGCTTTGTCAGCCTCCTGCTGTTTGATCCTCTCCGCTATTTCCTCTGCTGTACGAGTGAGATTCGCAGGGACAATCACTGGGGAGGAGGCGGTTGGCTGTGTCGCAACTTGCTGTTGCGGTTTTGCCGGAGGAAGTTGCACCCCATACACAACGCGCGGTTGTGATGTGTACGCAACCTGTTGTACTGGTTGCGGCACATACACAACTTGCTGTTGAGGTTGTGCTTGCTGATGTTGGAACGCTTGCTCTTGTTCCGCCATCGTCATGGCTCGATTTTCAATTTGCGAATTACTCACAACTTGATATATCTCAACCCCTAGGCTTCCTACGCCCATGAACCGATTCAGGTCACGGTCGTAGCCACCACGACTACTGTAGCCGTAGTAGTTTGGCCTGAACGTACCTCCGCTCAGTCCGACCCATCGTCGATCCCAGTTGCTGGCCCTTGTAATACAAGGTGGGCCAGGTCGGAATGTGCCACCACTCAGGTTGTACCACATTCCATCCCAGTTCCTGGCGGTTGCACTTGTTGTGCATGCTAATACGATTGTGATTGTCAAAATTGTACATAGTCTCATGTGAGACCTCCTTTCGTTTTACCCAAGCAAATTGTTAAAGACGGGTTAATTATAGCATAATGAGAGAATTTGTCAATCCCCGTACCCTATATCATTCAATAAATTTTTTAAGAAGCTTTTTTATAGATTTTCTTCCATAGCCACTTTTTAGATATTCCTCTCTACTTTTTGCATCAAGTTTGTTTAAAAAAGCTTCATAAAAAATAATTTTATATGGTCTGTGAAATTTAGTTGATAGATTTTTTCCACTATTGTGTTGTTTAAACCTATTTTTTAAATTAGATGTATAACCAATATATAAACTGTTGTCTTTCTCGCTTTTTAAAATATATACATAATAAAACATAGTGTAATATGTAAAACGGCGTCGCGTAATAAATTTTGTCCTCAAAATTTAAACGCGACAGCCGCGTTTAAAATTGTCTCTAAAATATGAAACGGCGTCGCGTAATAAATTTTGTCCTCAAAATTTAAACGCGACAGCCGCGTTTAAAATTGTCTCTAGCAATTTTATTACGCGGCGGTCCCACGGGGAATCGAACCCCGATTTTAAGATTGAAAATCTCATGTCCTAACCGTTAGACGATGGGACCAACTTAATAAGAACTATAACTTAAAAATTGAAAAAAATCAAGTTTTCGTATAAGATAATTAGTATGAATATATTAGCTATAGAAACAAGTTGTGATGATACAGCAGTAGCAATAGTCAAAGCTTCTAAAAAGAAGTTTGAGATTCTTTCTAATGTAGTTTCTTCTCAGATAGAAGTTCATAAAGCTTGGGGAGGAGTTTATCCAACTTTAGCTAAAAGAGAGCATGAGAATAACTTAGCACCTGTTTTAGAGAAAGCATTAAAGAAAGCAAAGAATCCTAATATTGACTTGATTGCTGTTACCAATGGTCCAGGATTAGAACCATGTTTATGGGTTGGAGTTAATTTTGCTAAAGCCTTAGCCTATTATTGGAAATTACCTATTGTTCCGGTTAATCATATAGAAGCCCATATCTTAGCTAATTTAGTTGATAGTAATATTAAGTTTCCAGCAATTGCTTTAGTGGTTAGTGGTGGACATACTCAGTTAATATTAGTGAAAGGGATTGGTAAATATAGAATACTTGGTGAAACAAGAGATGATGCTGCTGGAGAATGCCTTGATAAAGTAGCTAAGATACTGGGATTAGGTTATCCGGGAGGGCCAATTATTTCTTCAGAAGCTAAAAAAGGAAAAGCAGGCATTAATTTACCAAGACCAATGATTAATCAAAGAAATTACGATTTTAGTTTCTCTGGATTAAAGACAGCAGCTCTCTATCATTCTAAAAAGAATAACCTGCCTGCCGGTAGGCAAGGAAAGACCAAACAATATATTAGTGATATGTGTTTAGAAGTCCAACAAGCAGTTATTGATGTTTTATTAAAGAAAACAGTGATAGCTGCTAGGGAATATGATATTAAAACAATAATTCTAGGAGGAGGTGTTTCAGCTAACACTGAGTTAAGAAAGCAG
>Ga0265596_1001285_pt1 | contig 12052 bp, 8 predicted proteins | sample saktaG_FD_190143 | JGI IMG/M metagenome (GOLD analysis project Ga0265596, IMG submission 190143) | Saline water microbial communities from Sakinaw Lake, British Columbia, Canada - sak_2013_06_06_60m | ecosystem: Environmental > Aquatic > Non-marine Saline and Alkaline > Saline ...
AGCTTATTGATGATGATCCTTCAACAGATGACATTCTTAATTACGTACAGTATCAAAATATTGATGTTGTATGGTATCTTAATGATTACTGGCAAACTAACTTAACGAATGGTGAATTCGATAGTAAGCAGGGATATAAATTTGTTCTTAATCTCCCGATCCCTCATGACGGTGTACCGGTGCAAGGCATCTCCGGCACATGGCTCGATGAAAGCACACCAATACAACTCTATGCAAACCAGGAGAACTGGATTGGATGTTATTTGGAAGAGCCGGCTGTTATCGCAGATGCTTTTGAGTCGATAGGGAATGACTGGAGTGCGATATATTCTGAACACTGGGCTGTCGAGTGTCCTGAACCGGGTGTCTATCCTACAAGTGTCTTTTGGTTAACAGTAAATCCAGGTGAGTTATATATAGTAGAAGTGTACGACGATTGCCAGCTTATATGGAATGAATCTGAGGAGCAAAAAGACGCTTTTGTACGGGAAGCCACAGACTATTTTACCTATACCGAAACCGTCGATTACATGGCAATCGATGTCGATACAGTGTGCTCCGACACATCGGTTGCTGAGATTGCCGTGTATAGTGATGATCAGTGTCTTGGTGCAAGTAAAGTGTATGACGACGAATATCCCGTTCAAATTCTTGCATATACACCAGACACATTGAAAAGCGGAACCAATGGTCTGGAGTTCAGATTATACTACGGTGGACAAAAGGGTGAATTGACCAAATCGATTCCCTATGTTTCTTATAGCAAAGAAATCCAGGCGTACATAGAAAAACCTCTTAATTATGAACGAAAGTCCTTTGCAACGGTAAAACTGAATACAGACGAATCCTCTATTACTCACAAACTGACCTTGTTGCAGAATTACCCGAATCCGGTGAGAACAAACATGACGACGATCAGGTTCATGCCTGAACAGGATGCTGCACATACGGAACTGAATATCTATAACATTCGAGGGCAATTGGTACGAACCATTGATTGTGGCGGTGTCATATCTTCAGGAACCAAGGATGTGTATTACTCGACTACGTGGGATTGCCGAGACATGTATGGTCAAGATGTAAAAAATGGTATCTATTTCTATAAACTAACTTCCGGTGAGAAGAGTACTGTTCACAAAATGTTACTGATGAAATAATAAAACAATGAATCCTCTATACCCCCTCTCCTGCATTAGGAGAGGGGGACAGGGGGTGAGGTAAAGATGAAACACTTTTTTCTTATATTCATACTATTAATCCTCCTACCCTTTTCTTATACCTGGTCTTCTACAATAATCGTCGACATAGATGGCACTGGAGACTACACGAGCATACAGGATGGTATCGACAATGCATCGAGTGGAGATATAGTTCTTGTATATCCGGGAACTTACTATGAGAATATCAATTATAGTGGTAAAAACATTACTGTTGCAAGTAAGTATTACACAATAGGAGATGAATCATACATTAATAACACAATTATTGATGGGAATAATAACGGGAGCTGTGTATTAGTTAATTCAAATGAAACAAATCCGTACATGATAGGAGTTACACTACAACATGGTAATGGATTTTATGCCAATAATACTCATTTTGGTGGCGGAATAAACATCCATAGCGCTTCAATAACAATTGAAAAATGTAATATAAAAAATAATAAAGCCGGGATGGGAGGAGGTATTTATATTGGTGTATCACAAAATACTTCATTAAAGGGAACAAATATAAATAATAATTTATCATCAATCCAAGGAGGGGGAGTATGTAAGCAAAACGACGCAGAGATTACCTTTTCTCAGCAAGACCTATGCAATATCTATATGAATTATTCGCCTGTTGGGAGTGATATTTATAATTATGAAGGAGACATGACAGTTTATGTCGATACGTTTACGGTACAGGAGCCGGATAAATTTTATGCCTATGTAAATGATGGCAGTATAATTATGGATATTCTTCATCACAAGATAGAACAAATAAATGAGGATGTTTATGTTTCCACTAATGGAAGTAATAAGAACAGTGGATTAAGTTGGAATAACGCTTTTCAGAACATCTACCACGCATTGATTATGGTGGAATCTGGCAGTACATATCCGAATACAATTTTTGTTGATGAGGGTACTTATTCCCCATCCACCACCAGTGAGTTTTTTTCACTCGGGGGCAAGGATCATGTCTCATTAATAGGGGTAGGACAAGAGTTGAGCATTCTTGATGCAGAACAAACAGCTATATTATTGGAAATAAGAAACATTTCAAATTATTTAGTAAGAAATTTTTCACTAATAAATGGCCAGGGAAATTATGTTGGAGGAGTTAATATTAATTATAATTCTTCAATACGTTTTGAAAATATTATATTAAAAGATAATAATTGCGACCGTGGTGTTTCTCACTTTTTTTTATACTCAGATTGTGTAGCATCATTAAACAATGTTAAGATAATATCGACAGATGAGATAAACGGAGTCGCATTAAGTTCAAGAGTAAATACTTTGTTACTCCTTAGCTCCTGTATAATAATGGATAATGTAGTAAATCCTGATAGTTATAATTTTGGAGCAATATCATGCAGCAATAATTCGTGTCCGGTAATCATAAATTCAAGTATTATAAACAATTATGGGATTATCAGTAGTGGCATTGCAATGTTATGGAGCTTTGATAGCATGTATCTTATCAATTGTACTATCGTTGATAACAAGGATTGCTCTGAAGGTACTATACGATTAGTTGATGACAGTCATATAAATTTAATTAATACGATACTCAGGAATGAACCATATACAGAGATCTGGTTTCATCCAACCGCAGAGCCAAATTCAGCTTCTTTGGAATATTGCAACGTAGATGGCGGTATTGACGCGATAAACACCAATAATAACGGTACCGTTTATTGGGGAGAAGGTAACATAGACGAAGACCCGCTGTTTGTTGGAGGTGATCCGTTCAGTTATGAGTTAACAAAATATTCTCCCTGCATCGATGCCGGCACACCAGACACAACAGGACTACATCTTCCTGCCACGGACTTAGCAGGGAATCCGAGAATATTTAATGGGAGAATAGACATAGGTGCATATGAATGCCAGGATACGGTCAGCGTTGATCAGCCAGATACGAGTTTTATTCATAATTTGTATCTTTTTCAAAATACCCCGAATCCTTTTACGAATGAGACAGAAATATTATTCATCACGGCGGATTACACAAGGGTAGAAGACTATTATCTATCCATATACAACACCAGGGGACAGCTTGTTCGAAAGTTCGATGGAACAACGAATAATTTCTGGGTAAAAACGAAAATCATCTGGGATGGCACGGACGAGCAAGGTAAGCAGGTAGCACCCGGAACATATTTGTATAAGTTAGAATATAATGGGCATGCAGTGGTGAGGAAGATGGTAAAGGTAAGATAAAACGCATAGGTGCAAAAGCGGTCCACCTTCATTTCATTTCAGTCTTCTCCGCCAGCTGGCGGATACACCCAGACAAGACGGCGTGACAAGGAAGAAAGAAGTCGAGTCAATTGTTCCCAATTGACCGTATTGGAATATCCTACCCTAAATACTTTGTGCAATCTGTGTTAATCCGTGGTTTATTTTATCTTTACGAGTTCATAATCAGACGAGCCCATGCCGAGTTTCTCAGCATATGAAAACACATTTTCCAATTTAATATCGGGAAAGAGTTCTTCGAAGAGATTTTTTCCCGCCTTCTCATTGATAAGATCAATGGATGCCCTGTCCACTGCAACTATATCTTTTGAAAAGAGAATACCGATGTCCGGCAAAAGGTGCTCTCCGTGGATATTCATGCAGTCACAATGACGGGTGAGGTTATTAATGAAGTTTACATAAAACATTTTGTCTTTTTTATGAGACGTCACTGCATGGGCATATTCAGTTATCTTGGTGTTAAGGAAATCTGCAGAGGTGTTCCATTTAATCCTGATTGCGCTGAACGGACATACAGAAATACACATACTGCACCCGGTGCATACCTTTTCATCAATGTGTGCCTTGCCATCCTCCTTGATACTGATCGCCTGCACCTGGCACCACTGCACACAGCGCGCACATCCGACGCACCTGTCTGCACTTATTGCCGGTCTGGAAGAACTATGCATGGCGAGCTTGCCTTTGCGGGAGGCGCATCCCATACCGATATTCTTGATCGAAGCGCCAAATCCCGCTGCTTCATGCCCGGTCATATGAGTGAGTGCAAGTATTGCATCCGCATGATGAATATCACTTCCAATATATGCCTCTTTTGTTTCCTTTGTATCTACCTTAACGATCTCTTCACTTTGCCCGACAAGCCCATCCGCTATAATAACCGGAGCATTAACTACAGATTGTGTATAGCCGTGCCGAGTAGCCAGCTTGGAATGATCGACGCTGTTTACTCGATGCCCTGCATACAGGGTGTTTGTGTCTGTTAGAAATGGCTTCGCATCAAGAGCGAGAATCTTGTCCACAAAATATCGCACATATCGCGGATTGATCACACCGAAATTTGTTTCTGCGCCAAAATGCATTTTTACTGCAACCTTGTCATGTTCCCGAACCGTATCTTTGAATCCTGCCTGCGAAAGCGCATCCCCAATCTTGTCGAGGATCGAGCGCTGAAATGTCGTGTGAAAATCGATAAAGTACACCTTGCTTTTCATGGAACTCCTTAAAACATATCTTTGATAAACACAATATCTTTTGGGAATAATCTGTCTATATTTTTGATGATCTCTTCAGAAATCTCGACCTCACTATAATCTATAAGATCATAGATCGAGTTTCGCCCAATGAACATTCGCGAAAAGGAATCGATCCGGCATTTTAAAGTATGAGCTGATTTCTCAATGAGCTTGATCTTGCCTTTATCTATTTGAAAGGCGAAGGAGAGCTGTTCGTTTTCCTGCATAGGATCAGTAATCTGTAATTCAAAATCAAAAGCAATATCCTTTGGAATGGGATAGTAAAGCATGGCTTCTTTAATATTGATCACCTTGAACATCATGTAGGATCTCCACCCGATCGCATTATGGTTGCACGGAGCAAAATGATACACATCAAAATTTTCCGGCAGATGGATTATCACATCTTTTACCTGGTCTCTGTGGGTTTTGAAAAGTGCAAATAGACCCTTAGCTCCCATATAATTAATGAATCCGTAATCCACCACATTCAGGTTTACCCCGAAAGCATCTTTTATTCTTTGGTAAGAGTATATTACATAAGCAACATCTTTTCCTTGATGCCGGATAATATAATAGTACAGCTCTTTTAAATATTCCCAGGCATACATTACTTCTTCTTTCCAGAAATGCGTGCTCCTGTAGGTTGAGCCGTTGTAATGGGATGCAAAAGTTTTCTCAATCGCATCAAAATGTTTCGGAACTGGTTTGTCGATCCTAATGAACTCATACTCGCCTTTTTCTGCTTCAATATCATCAACGTCTATCTTGCAGCGAATTCTTTGCGAGGCATTTGCCCAGCCAAATTTCTGGTAGTACTTCGGCTTGAAGGGCTGAAGTGTGGAGGTGAGATATCCCTGCTCGATCATATCGTTTTGCATGACCTTGAATTGTTCTCGTACCATTCCCCGATTTCGCGCTTCAGGCATGGTAACCACGCCGCCAATGCCAGCCATTTTAAATTTCTTCCCGTGAATATTCTGATGGAAGGGATAGTAGAACGTTGCAGAAAGCACAGCGCCTTCTTCCTCGGCAACGAACCCCCTGCAGTACTTGAGCGCCCCCTGTATGTATTGCTCGGAATCCTTCTGCGACATGTTAAAACAGTATTTCACCATTTTAACATAGCTGTCCTTATCGTCTTTTGTAAAAGGTCGGACTTTCATGTTTTTCTCCCCAAATTTTTTGGAATAACAATATTTTAGGGGTTTTGATTTTGTTGACAACAAATATGTGGAGTTTGATGTTGCTTACATTGTTAAGGATTTGAAGCCAATGAAAAAGAACTTTATTTTGTTATTGCTCGTTACGTTTTTCTGCACTACTCTTTCTGCACAGGTTGTGATGGTTCCGCTGAATAATGATGTGTATGATTTTCTGGAGAGGATGCAGGTGAAGGGCATGACCGGACGCTACTATGACGGCATCAAACCCATTTCGAGAAAGGATATCCGCGAATATCTTGTCCGGGTTGATGATTATGATGAGTATGTAAACCTTTCTCTCTCTGATATAGAACAGCTCGTAGGATTTTTGGATGAATTTTCTTACGAGAGGAAATATATAAAGAGCATGCAAGAGCTATCTGATGAATTCATTGAGGAGTTTATTAATGTACTTCTTGATGAAGATGCAGATACGACCTATTTAGAAAAAGAGAAATGGAAACTATTAAAATTTCCGTATAAATTTTACTCAGGAGACAGCTATATCTCTTTTGAGCCGAAATTCCAGGCGGAATATCATTTTAACAGTAGCGACACATCGACCTTTGCGGAAAATTACCAGAGGCTTACAGGCGGAGGATATATCTTTGGTTATCTGGGAGATAATATCGGATTCTCTTTTGATGGAGTAAACAATGCAGTTCGCGGAAACATTTTTGATGTAAAGAAAATAGATTGTCCCGAGCAGGGAATAGGCGTCGAGCACAAGCGCGATGGAAGTTACTACTATGAAGAAGTGGATGCTGCCGTTTCATTTTCTACAAAATATGCAGATATAACGATCGGAAGATTCTCGAATTTCTGGGGATGCGGACACACGGGCTCGGTTTCTCTCAGCAATAAAGCGCCATCATACCCACAAATTATGGTGTGCGTAAAATTCAATGACTGGTTAAGATTCGTCTATTTTCATGGTTGGCTGGAAAGCAACATCCTCGACGACAGCACTTCTTATTGGATAAATTATGGCGACCAGGAGTTTGATCGGGAATTCTATAAAAAGAAATACGTGGCTGCGCACCGGCTTGAGATTGCACCTTCAGACAGATTCAGTTTTGGTCTGAGCGAGCTCCTCTATTATGGGGAGCGTGATGCGGAGTTTGTTTATTTTATTCCTATTATGCTTTTCTGGTCTGCACAGCGTTACACCAACGATCAGGACAATGAAATGATCGGACTGGACTATGAGTGGATTCCCTTCTATGGCGTCAAGACCTATGGCTCCCTGCTTATAGACGAGATCGCATTATCAAAAATCTTCAAAAAGAATGAGTCCCATAACTATGTTGCATATCAACTTGGTGCATACATTGTCGAACCCTTCATGACAGGACTCGATTTTCGCATCGAATTTACTCACCTGAATCCCTGGGTGTATACACACAAATTCCCTATAAATTTTGCAACTTCTGACGATTACTGGATGGGCTACTGGACTGGACAGAATGCAGATAATCTCTACTTCGGGATTGATTATCAGCCCAACAGCAAATTAAAATTTTCTGCCGATTACTCTCTGTACAGGAAAGGGGCGCAGGACAGCATAAAATATCAATATCAGATCCCACCGGTGGAGAAATTTCTCTATGGGCATCAATATACAAAAAATACCTTTTCTTTTAAATGCTCCTATGAGATTCTTCCCGAACTTGAGACAGAATTCGGCTTCCGCTATACAGACTGCAATGTGAATGAAGAGAACATCGCACTTGCAGAGCAGGGGGAATATGTGAATCCCGTGTATTATAAGAGCGATTTCACCCAAACGACAATTTCTGTTTTACTTTCTTACAGATTTGATTAATATATAGTTCATTATGAAACTTTTTCTCCGCATCCTATCCTACCTGAAATGGGTCTGGCCACAAGCGTTACTTGGTCTGTTTGTGCTCATCGTTTATGCGTCCTTCAGCGGCGTTTCAATTGGGATTGTCTATCCGGTTGTCGATGAGATCTTTGTAAAACAGACAGACGAGGAATGGAAGGCAGACGAAGCGAGTAGAAGCGCATCGACACTCTCATACATTTTCAAAGAAGCCGGATGGATTATTGACCAAAGTGTGCAGGCAATCAAACACAATTGGAAAGAGAAGGATCGTTTTGATAAGATAAAAGAGGAAATCGGTGTTTCTTTGAAGGAATTTTCAGAGAGAAATTCTAAGAGCATGATCCTGAAACTGCTCCTTGTGTTTGCTGCGATACTGTTTTTTATTCGAAGCCTCTCGATGTACTTTCAGCAGATCATTTTTAATCAGATCGGGGAGAAGGTCATTATGTTCGTCCGAAATGATTTTTACGGAGCCCTTCTCAAAAAACCCCTCGAATTCTTTCATAGCCACAAACTTGGAGAGATCATTTCCCGGGCAGTGAATGATGTGAAAATGATCCGCGGCATGACCCTCAATTCTGCAACTAGTCTCCTAAGAAATCTCCTCCTTGTTTCTGTGTATGTCTTTATGATGGTCACGGTCAGCGTACGAATGTCTCTTATGACACTCTTTGTTGTCATCCCAATATCGGTTACCGTGAGTTTGATTTCCAGCGCACTGAAGCGAAGGAGTAGGAAAGTGCAGCAGAAATTTGCTGATATTACTTCTATCCTGCAGGAAACGATCATGAATATTCGCATTGTGTTAGCATTTGCAATGGGCAATTATGAAAAAGTCCGTTTCCTGAAAGAGAATAGGAAGTTCTATAAAAAGTCCGTGCATATGATAAGAGCAGGCCAATTGGTGACCCCTTTTACGGAATTCATGTCGATCATGATCACACTCGTCATTATATGGTATGGCGGACTGCTTGTGCTGAATCCTAATAATGCGATGAGTGCCGGAAAATTTTCACTCTTTCTTGTTGCCCTGCTTGCCAGTTTGCATCCCATAAAAGAAATTGCGCGAGTTTATTCCGAGATCAACAAAGGGCTTGCTGCTGCAGAGCGGGTCTTTGAAGTTATCGATGAGCCCGTTTTACTTGTAGATAAGGATGATGCAAAATCTATAAGTGTTTTTACCGATTCTATCGTATTTAATGATATGTCGTTCAAATACCCGACATCTGATATTGTGCTGAAAGATATTGATCTTACAATAAAAAAAGGAGAAGCAGTTGCGTTTGTCGGTCCAAGCGGAGGGGGAAAGTCCACTATGATGGACTTACTGCTCAGATTTTATGACCCTACAAATGGTGCGATCAAGATAGATAATATAGATATGCGGGATTACAAAATGGATGACATTCGGAATCTCATGGGCATGGTGACCCAGGAAGTTATCCTTTTTGATGACACGGTCGCGCACAATATTTCCTATGGCAGGCAGGATGCCTCACGTGAAGATGTCGTTCAGGCAGCGAGAGCAGCAAACGCTCATGAGTTTATTTTGCAACTTGAAGAGGGATACGAAACCATTATCGGAGAGCGTGGCGTGAAGCTTTCAGGCGGGCAGAAGCAGCGCATTGCGATCGCAAGAGCTATTTTGAAAAATCCGCAGATACTCATCTTTGATGAAGCGACTTCTTCACTCGACGGCGAATCCGAATATCAGGTTCAGGAAGCGATATACCGACTTATGAAAGACAGGACAACGCTCATTATTGCGCATAGACTTTCCACGATCAGAAATTGCAGTAAGATAGTTGTGATAGATAAAGGCATTATCGCGGAGCAGGGATCACACGAAGAATTGATCGAGCAGGATAATCTTTATAAAAAATTATATAGCATCCAATTCAGGGATTTTTCCGAAAATAACAGCGATTAAATGGGCTGTTTGGCGAGTTATTTGTGATAATCCCATTCAAGAAATTCTTGACGTTAAGGACGCCCTTCGGGCTTTTGGTTTAAACTTATGAGCTTAATATTTAAAGAAATTCTATTGATCATGGCAGCGTACCTTGTCGGGTCATTTTCCTTTGCGCGTTTATTTACGCGTTTTTATAGCAAAGTGAATATCTACAAGGCGGGAAATTTCACAGCCGATGCCGGGAATGTGTACAGGAATGTGAGTAAAGCAATTGGAATTTTCTGCTGGCTCATAGATTTTATGAGAGTGTATCTCATTCTTTTCCTTACCCAGTATTTCTTCTTGAATAACAATCCCGTTCTACTCATGCTTGTTGGTCTTGCGGCAGTGATTGCACATTATTTTCCTGTGATACACCGGTTTTTGGGAGGGCACAGCATTCTTCCATACCTTGCCTTGCTTGCGTATTTTGCCCCTGTTCCCACCCTTATCGTGGCGATGATTTCCGGCATAATTATTCTTGCCTATAAACAGATCCGTTTTTCAAAATATCTCATGGTCATTATGGTGCCGATGGTGAGTTATTTTTATAATCCTCTGAAAAATGTGAAGGTGGATGTGAAGTACTTACTGTTCGCATCGGTTGTAATGGGCGTGGTGAATTTTCTTATTTCAAGAAGACACAGTAGTGAGATATAGATGACAAATACAAAAGAAATTACAGTTAAAAAAGTAGAATCAAAAACTGATCTTAAGACCTTTATTCATATCCCATGGACAGTTTATAAAAACGATAAGAACTGGGTGCCACCGCTTATAAGCATGGAGAAAGAGAGATTCTATCCAGAAAAGGGTGCATATTTCAAGAACGCTGAAGCCCAATTTTTTATCGCATATCGCGGGGAACGTCCGGTTGGAAGAATTGTTGCGCATATCAATCATACCCACAATGATTTTCATAAAGACAAGGTTGGATTTTTCGGCTTTTTTGAATGCATGCCGGATTATGAAGCCGCCGAAGCACTCTTTAGCACTGCGTCAGATTGGCTGAAGGAGCGTGGTAGGGATATCATTCGCGGTCCTATGAATTATTCCACAAATGATGAGTGTGGTCTGCTGGTAAAAGGATTTGACTCACCACCGGTCGTGATGATGAGCTACAATCCCCAGTATTATGAAAGTTTTATCGAGAAATTCGGCTTTCATAAAGCAAAAGATCTGGTTGCCTTTTATAAGAATATCGACGGAATGCCAGAACGTTTTGAACGAATTATAGATAAGATCAAAGAGCGCAGGAATTATACAATCAGAAAACTCTGCAAGAAGCACTTCCTGGAAGATGTTGAGACAATTTTTGAAATATACAACAACGCATGGCAGGATAACTGGGGCTTCGTACCTATGACCCAGCCAGAGCTGGTGCATCTCGCAAAAGAATTGAAGGATATTATTGATTTTGATCTGGCATATATTGTGTATATTAAGGATAAACCAATCGCCTTTTCACTCACGCTTCCGGACGTGAACCAGGCACTTATCAAAGTAAGGAATGGAAGGCTTTTACCATTTGGATGGCTTAAACTTCTCTTTGCTATGAAGCACATAACTCAGGTTCGTGTTGTCACACTCGGTATAGTGAAAAATTATAAAAATATCGGTATTGATACAGTGTTGTATTATGAGACTATCAAGACATGTGAAAAAAAGGGAATACCCAGCGGAGAGATGTCATGGGTTCTGGAAGATAATATTCGCATGTGTCGTCCTATCGAACGCATGGGCGGGAAGATATATAAGATCTATCGTGTGTACGATAAGGAACTTTCCTGATCTGATGAATCGAAATAAAAAAAAAATTAACCACAGAGTGCACAGAGGACACAGAGAAAATCTCCTCTTGAGAGGAGTACTCCGATTTATCGGAGGGAGGTGTGTCTCATTTAATTTTCAAAATTTTTCCACGCAGAAATACAATAAATCTCATTAACAATTAACCAAACCAGAAAATATTCACAGATGTCATGAATTTATCTTTTCTTAACTCCCTTTTTCTCATTGGTCTGGTCGCAGCAATTATCCCCATCCTCATCCATCTTTTCATTAAATACAAACCAAAAATTGTATACTTCAGCTCGTTGCGATTTCTCAAAGAAGTCCAGAAGAAAAAATCCCGGCTTCTCAGATTGCGGGAACTTTTGCTTCTCATTACAAGGATACTAATCATCATATTTTTCATCCTTGCACTCGCGCGACCTGTTATAAAAGCCCTGCTTCCGCAAAAAAGTACTTCACATGCACCAACCGCGATAGCTCTCATTGTTGATAACAGCTTCAGCATGAATTACCTGGAAAAAGAAAATACTCTTTTCTCTGAAGCTCAC
>Ga0265596_1001291_pt1 | contig 11983 bp, 8 predicted proteins | sample saktaG_FD_190143 | JGI IMG/M metagenome (GOLD analysis project Ga0265596, IMG submission 190143) | Saline water microbial communities from Sakinaw Lake, British Columbia, Canada - sak_2013_06_06_60m | ecosystem: Environmental > Aquatic > Non-marine Saline and Alkaline > Saline ...
CAAGACTGCCGGGCTGATGATTACCAGAACCAGTAACACCCAGCAAAAGAATTGAATAAAAAAATCTTTGTGTTTCATGATTTACTCCCCTTAATCTCTATTTCACATTACATATAATAAGACGAAGGTATCCATAAAATAGTTGTCTTTGGGATAGTATTATTAATCAAATATTAATTGACAGAAGATGAATTGAAGAAATTATTACAGTCTGTGTTGTTCAGACAGATAATGTGTTTTTGTGTTTGATTGGTTGAATTCGTGAATCAACTTGTATACGGCGGGAGTTCCTTCCACCAAGCGATGAATGGTTTCATTTCCCAGTGTTTCCCGGTGAAAAGGCACCCGCTTGACATACTCCTGAACATAGCCAGCCCTGCGACCATACTTGTATTCATAGGTAAAATTCCCAAGACCATCCAGCTGAACATTGGAATTTGTCACATTCGGAATACTAATATAAAACTCACTTTTTTGAATATTGGAATCATTTTGTAATTGGGCTTTATGGAGATATTCATACAATTCCCGGGCGGTGTTTATCGCTGGATCAACAAGAATGATATCTTCATTCATGAATGGCTGATAAACCATCTGGCCATCTTCCTTATAATTGTATAAGCGCTGCAACTGTGACTTGATTTGTGGCATATAAAACGGATAGTGAGTGCACCCGAGGATAATCACTTTCAGAGGCTTTTGTTCTTCAGCTTTTCGCAGCTGCTCCAGCAATGATACAACGTGATAACGGATATAATTCTCAACCGAATTCAATTGAATAGTATCCGGATTTTCCGGTTTGCCCGTATACAATAGTTGACTGTTTTCCCAATTAAAATCATACCGAGCCAGAATGTTTTTATCAATGACCGCCGCCGAATGATAAAAAGATGGTCCGCGATATTCCACAGAGGGCAGGATTGCAGTCGAAGATATATATTCCGGTGATCCGTCAATCGCACCGGCCAGCCCGATTCCCGCCTGTTGAAATACAGTTATATTGCCATAATGATTCATTGAACTGACATACTGGTTGATCGCCTGCACATAGCCACCCGACGATACTGTACCAGCCGTTGCCATAATCCCGATACTACAACTTTCTTCCGGCTGAATATTACTGAAAGCGCCCCTGACCCCGGCCCCGATAACACCAATCACTTTCATATCCAGCTTCGCATCCTGAAGAAAGTGTTCGATACTTTCTTTACCGAAAGCCGTTGCCGTATTACATGCTATGACAATCGATTTCACCGGCAATTTATCACTCTGGAACTGCGGAGATTTTGCGGTTTGATAATATTTATCACCCAATAAAAATTGCACATCCTTGATGATGTGTTCCAGCAACAGTTCCGTATTGTTTTCTGCTGCGTAATTCCCGTAAGGCATATTGGCCTGATCACCGAGATAGATAAACCATTCCTTTTGAAAATCCGGGATACCATCTCCGCCAGTCTTAAGAAAATTCGCATTATTATCAAAACTGTCAAATTTCACAATGGCATCCATAACCGTCAATCCGCCGGTGCCGGAATCAAAAATACCGATGGGTAACGTCGATCTATTCTTTGGATAATTTTCAGCATTTATATAGAAATAACTACTAGTATCTCTCAGAATTGCAGTTGTCAATGTCTCTGATTTTGGAGAGCCGCAATAGCGTAGACCAAAAATGATAATTGCACTTTCGATGCACAGAAGAACTGAATCTAATTTTTTCATTTTATTACACTGAATTATACGTCATATTGTAATCATAAAACCTTAGCCGGGAATCAATGAATAATGTATCATCGGTTTTCTCTTTTCCATAAACTGCTCGGCAAAATAGGCGACCCGCAGTAATAGTGACTCCTGCCATGCGGCACCAATTGCCTGCATTCCAATGGGCAAACCGGTTGAATCATAACCGACGGGAAAGGAAATTGCCGGTAAACCGGTTAAATTAGCTAAAGTCGCAAACCGCATGATCTCAAATAATGTCGTCAGATCGGATTCACCACCAGCTAGCGCCCCGGATTTTATTGGCGGCGCCGTGATACCGGTCGTCGGTGTTACGATCATATCAACCTGCTTAAATGCACTATTCAAGTGGTTTATCATTCGGTGCCGGACCCGTTGAGCCTTGATATAGTCTTGGGCACTCAGAGCTCGCGCCAGTGCCAGATTAATCCGCACATCATTCCCATGTTCTTTGTGGTGTTTTTCATAAGTATGCCCTAGAGCCTGAGCCATTTCACTGGCGATGGTAATCGTATGTGCTATTCTCGATAATTCCAGGTCCGGAATAGTAATGTCAATTATTTTCGCTCCCCCCTGTTCAAAATGGGCCAACATTGCTTCACAGGCCGCAACAATATCTTTCGTCGCATGCCGAAACCAGGGCCAATAGACACCAATTTTTAAACTTTGAACATCATTATTACTCCATTCCTCTATTCGTGGTGATGGCTGATGAAACGTCATCGAATCCTTTTTATCCGGCCCACTCATGGCTGCGTATCCGATAACGACATCACTTACCGAACTCCCAATTGATCCAAGATGAGCAACGCTCCAGCACAGATCAACAGCACCAAACTCACTAATTCGACCAAATGTTGGTTTCAATCCGACAATTCCACAAAACGCCGAAGGTATCCGAATTGAACCGCCGCCGTCTGCTCCAATAGCTAATGGGCACAATCCGGCAGCTACAGCAACACCAGAACCACTGGAACTTCCACCACTATGATAATCGGGATTGTGAGGATTACGGGGCGTCCCGTGAATCGGATTCAATCCGGTTACCCCGATTCCAATCTCATGCATATTGGTTTTCCCGATAAGTAAGGCGCCCACAGATCGCATTCGGGCTACAACAGTAGAGTCGACTGAGGTATCACTCCGTCCTAAAAAGGCTGTCCCGGCAGTCGTTGGATAAGGAACCATGTCTACTTCATCTTTAACCGCCACTGGAACTCCGTCAAGTATACTAAGCGGCTTACCATTTTTTATCCGCCGGGCCGATTCTTCCGCCTGTTTTAATACATCTTCCCGTTTGACGGCAATAAACGCCCGCAGTGCCGGTTCCGCTTCATCGCTGGAGACTGTAGAATCCAGAACTTTTCGAGCAACTTCTTCCGGGCTTATAATGCCATTTTTATACGCTTCAGCAAAATCAAAAACCGTTTTTGCCTTAAAGCCAGACGATACTACTGTACCAGTACTGGGCCAATCTGCAATCGGGATCAATACGGTTTCATCTTTCCTGGAATCTGGAAAATATATCGGAAAAATTTGCGGAGATTCTGTGACTTCCTGTCTCCGAAACCAGGTGATTCCGGCGTTTTTAAAAAGCGTAGGGGTTAAAAGAGACTTAAACATTCCTTCGAGAAATTTTATAAATAATTTTAGTAGTGCTCCACTTAAATATGGCAGCTTAACGGATTTTAGATCGTAGGTTTCGGCGGATAAAGATTTTTCTGTCATATACATAGTCCCAACAATTTTATTAACATCCGGAAATTTCTACTGCAAAGAGTACAAATCCACGATATTAATATTTTCTAAATCCTTATCAACAACAGATATTTTATTGGGAAGAAAGTCCAGGTCATCGGGATTTACGCCATAAAAACCAAGCTGGTCGGTATCTGCATCAAATTGCTGATTGCTATTTTTATCATCTATTGCCAACACATAATAATCACCGGGATCGACATCCAGAATAATGTATTTACCGTTACCGGTGCTGATACTTCCGTTGGACAGATTCAGTCCATCTGAAATATCGGCGCTCTCAACAAGCAGAACAATTGCACCGACAACCGCACTGTCTTCATCGGTAATCTTCCCGGAAATATCGATGATTTTTTCATCCAGCAAATCACAACTGAAAACAAGTAAAACTAGCATACTCAAAAAAATGTGATAATCCTTCATTTGTATTCTCCTGTGATTAAAACGTCGTTGACATAGTATATTAATGAATTAGGCTATTGTCAAGATTATCTCTGGGTATCATTGTTCCGACATGTTCCTTGACATAACAATTACCGGAGGCTTAATGGTATAAAAAAGGGTGCCCCGTAAAGTCATCTGTCTTGGCCAATTCATCCCGCCTTAGCAGGCGAAGAATGTTATCAAAAAATGGGAGATGTTTTAATTACACTCTACTCGACCATCACAACAATTGTTCTTCCGAGGCACACCTTTTCAAAATATTTCAAATAACTTCATTTAATCAACATACACCGCTTCACCTGGGAAAAATCACCAGCCTGAATCCGGTACAAATAAATCCCCGATGGAAATGTTGCGGCATCCCAACAAATTGAATATTCACCGGCATATTGCCGCCCGTCGACCAGGGTTTCAATAAGTTCACCGGTACTGTTAAAGATTGAAATTCTTACATCATTCTGTTCATGTAATGTGTATTGAATATTCGTTGTCGGATTAAATGGATTAGGATAATTCCGGATCAGATCATTACTGATGGGTACCTGTAGTTTACCATTATTATCCAAGACTGAAACAACATATGCTGCCGGCGCAAGATTGATAACCTGTACCGGTGTAACTTCAGAATTCTCAGAAGATAGATAACAATCTGCGGAGTTCTCATCTTGCATTTGATAATTTCTCCCAATCACTGAATTTTGAGCTTCAAGATGATCAATAAAGCGGGTTTTGTATGCTTCGGTCCAATAATGCATCGGGATAATTCGTTTGGGTTTTAACAAATTGACAAAGATTTCCGCTTCAGGGATAAATTGTTCAACTCCCTCAATTGTCATCAATAACAAATCAAACCGGTCCGGAAACAGGGCCCGCATGTCGTTTTGATGAAATTTATCATTAATCGCCATTATATCTGCCTGTGCGTCACTAAGATGACAAATTTTAAATCCTTTATATGTAAAAATAAATGCCGTACTGGTCTCAGCACCAACCACCCCCTCACATACACGAATCGGCCGGATACTCAATCCGTCAATATCAAGGCTATCGGTGTTTTCCATCTGATAAAGTGCTCCTTCGGGTTTACGATCTTCGTTGTAATGATCTGCATGGCGGTGAGAGTAAGTCAGAATTGTTGGTACAAATTCACCAATATCATAAATTGGACTTGCAAGACCCCAGCAATTTGATGTACCATAATCTGTCAACACTGATATGCCGTTGTCAAATTGTAAAATGAATGAACTATGGCCCAAATAGTGAATGCTGACCTCGGGTACTGCAAACAATCCACTGCTTGCTACTAAAATACCTGCCAGAACCATTTTAAACTGCCATGTGTGTCTGTTTTTCATAATTCCTCCGTCTTTCAATTTTTAGTTTACCTTTGTGTCAATAACATCGAAAAGATAAACACTTGAAAGACCGGAATCGTCCGTCTGCGTTCAGAAGAACTCCTTTTTGATAAAATATTGTAATAAATCAATCTATTAAGACATAGGTTGCTTTGAGATAATACCTGGGTTGTTTTGTAAAACATAAATGACTTCATGATTGTTGTAAAAGTCTGTATTCACAGGGAGTCATACCGACATATTTTTTAAAGGCTGAGTGGAAAACAGATTTTGAATTGAAACCGGCATCATAAATAATGGCTAAAATGGTTTTTTCCTTTGAAGCCGGATCTGAAAGCAAGCGTTTCGACTCTTCGATCCGGTATCGATTCACATAATCATAAAATTTCTGCCGTACGGATTCATTTAAAACCTGGGAAATGTATCGGGCTGGAATTCCCGCCTCTTTAGCCAGATCTTTCAGTGTCAATGACGGATTGAGGTATAGCTTTTCATCTTTCATACAGACCTCAATACGGCTTTGATATTCCTGAATCAGGCTATCCGTCAGTGGCGATGTCTGGTACTTTTTGACTTCCGGTAATGTCCTGAATAATTCCGGGAATTCTAGGGCTTTATATATCAGCAGACAGACCCAAAGCAGAAAACTAAATTCGATTAAGATTTGAAAAACTGCATAACCGGCATTCGTGGGCACAATACCATATAGGTACCCGGAAATAAATATTCCTTTCCAGATGAAAAAAGCAATCAGCAGGTAATTAAGCCAATTGCGTTTCAGTTTTTCTAGGGCTGAAAAATTGTCCTTAATCCGCGCCCTGTACTGGTATAACAAATAGAAGCAGGCAATCATGTAGATGCCATTTTGAACATACAGCCAAATCGGGCTGGATATAACCGGATGATAGATCAATCTCATCTGAAGCATCGTCAGTTTCGTATCGAAATCATATCTATAATACCTGAAAAACAGAATCAGTCCGCGAGCAACAAAGGGTATCAAATGGAGCAATTTCAATGGGGAAAAACGAAAATCAGGCCGGGTCACAGATTCTGTATAAAGAAACAGCATGGGTGCATAGAGAAATAAAAACGGTGTGGACAAGTATGCCAAGTTCGGCATTTTCAGAACCAGGTCATACTCCCAGAACAGCATCGTCAGGAGGATACTCGCCCGGGACAGAAAAAAAACTGCCAGAAACCGATGGCTGAGACGGTTCCCCTTTTTCAAATTAAGTAAAAAAACCGAAAACAGGATCAACAGGGCCGCAGAAATAATTTTAATAATTTTAAGTAATTCCGAACAGTCTGTCATTTAAATCCTTTAGTATTGTTTTTCCGGTTCTGAATGTGAATCTACCTTATAAGGGAGATACATTCTACTTCCGTTCGATTAATGGTAATAAGTTCCTATAAGCGGTACGGTTAAACAATAACGGATCATATACCTTGCAATTTGAACCAAGCAATCGCGAAAATCATTTGTTAAAGCCACAATGAAAACGTTTCATAGAGGATATTTATATCAGGAATAAATCTTAGCAATTTCCGGTAAGAAAATTTAAGTTAAGACTCGTATTAGCGGGCATGTTTTCAGAACTTTAAACTCAAGAAAAAAATATAGCCAATGAAAAAATTTCTATTTTCACTGACCCTGTTTTTATATACAGTCCTTTTTTCTCAACCTGAACCAAAGGGTATTCACCAGGTTGAATGGGAACACTATCAACAATTTAAGTCGGAACAAGTTGAAAAATCCCCAGAAATCAATATTGAAGCTCTGGACCAAAGCGCCGCATCAAATTGTTATCTCAACAAAGCAGTATTTGGTTATTTACCCTACTGGGAACGCAGCTCCGCTCCACAATATTTCCAATATAATCTACTGAGTCATATTGCGGTTTTTGATTGGGGCACAAGTCCGACCGGTGTTCTCTCGAATCCATCCGGATGGCCGGGGGATTGGTCGGTAATGATCAATAATGCCCACAAATATGGTGTCAAGGTGGTGATGTGTGTGGTTGAGTTCGATGCCGATGATATGCATACATTAATCAACAGTTCATCAAGTAAATTAAGCTTTATCAACAATATCATTTCTGAGATACGTAGTTACAATCTTGACGGTGTCAATATCGATTTTGAAGCACCAAAAACCGAAGACCGGGGCACTGTAATGAACCAATTCATGAGCCAGTTAACAGACTCTGTTCACAGTCAACTTGGTGAAGAATATGAAGTGTCCTTTGCCGGACCGGCGATAAACTGGGGTGGTTGGAACTTGGCAGGATTGGCAAATGCCTGCGATTATATTTTTATCATGGGTTATTCATTCTGGGGGAGCTGGAGTTCTACGGCAGGACCAACGGCTCCACTTGAAGGATTGACCAATTCAATCACATCCTCGGTAATGACTGAATACGGTTCCGTGGTCAGATCAAACCCAGAGAAATTAATCCTTGGCGCTCCCTATTACGGAAATAAATGGCAAACACAAAGCAGTACGGAAGGTTCAAGCTCCAAAAAATATATCGGGTCAGTGTTTTATTCTTCTGCAGCGGACATCTTTCGAAGCGAGGGACGCAACTGGTCCTCAATTTACAAAGTCCCCTGGACCTCCTATTATACAGATGAAAAGTGGTATCAGGTCTGGTGCGATGATGATGAGAGTCTCAACCTTAAATACAACCTGGTCATGAATAATAATCTGCTGGGAAGCGGAATGTGGGCCCTGGGTTATGACGACGACGAAATGGCTTTATGGAACCTGCTGGCCAGAAAATACTATCAGTTTCCCGATGAATATACGATTGCTGATTTTGAGGACACCCTGGGAGTCTTTTATACAGACTTGACATACAGTGGTTCAACGACCGGCATCAGCTCCGAATCAATTCACGAAGCCGATAACACGGATTATTTTTCCGGGACCGGTTCAATGAAACTATTGCTAAAAGATAATGCTTCAAGCACAAACGACTGGACAGTTCGGGTTTTAGCAAATCGTGGCGACAAATTTCTGAATCGTGGGTTTTCTCAAAACGGTCGTATAAAACTGCGTTTAAAAACCACAACGGGAAACGGAAAAACGGTTGCCGTTACCGTCGATGATATGGCAGGCGGAACTGAAATATCGGATAAACTGGATATTATTGGGGACGGGAGCTGGCATGAATATATCTGGGATTTCCAAAATGACGACTGGAATAATTTCAGTGCTGGCAACGGTAATATTGACGGTCCAATCATTTCTCTGGATGCAATTCTCCTGTTCAGTCCGAATCAGAACGAAGATTGGGTGTTGAATATCGATGACATCGAGTATGAAATTAGTACCAATGGAATCGTGGCTTCAATACCGGATAAAATCAGTCTGAAGCAAAACTATCCAAATCCATTCAACGAACAAACAACTATCGAATATTCCGTTTTTAAAGAAGGTGATATCAGTCTGAAAGTTTATAATATCCGGGGACAACTCGTTGAAGAATTGGTTCATCGCCATCATCAGCCGGGCAGTTACAGATTTCAATTTACATCAGAAAATTATTCCAGCGGTGTTTATATCTATACATTGATTTCCAACGGCATTGTTAAAACCGAAAAAATGACCCTGTTAAAGTAGCAGGTCTTATGCTCAGGTTAATCATACTAGTGTGGATTGGTTTGTTTATCGGCTCCTGTTCCAGTGATACAAAGGAAAAAAAAGAGCAGAATGATACCGTTATTCGCGACAGCCTGTCAAGACTAGATGATGTGGGAGAACACAAATCCATCCATCAGGAAGAGTGGGAATATCACCAACATGACACATCGCGTATAAAATAATCTTTAGGAAAAAAACCAAAGCCCTTTAAACAAACCTTTATTTCAAGGTTTGTCGTCGTAGAATACTCAGATAATGCCATTTGTTTAATCGCCAATACCTGTTGCAAATTTCCGAGGTTTACCGGATATTATCTCATCATGTAGATAATACGGTTTTGACAAAATGTGTGAAAAATATGGACAAAGAATTATCCAGACTGAATCTGACAATCCTGATTGTCGGCTGTTTTGACCCGTTTCATAAAAATGTTCCACCTGATATTTAAAATTTCGGGGAATTCATGAAAAGATATATTGCGATTGTTCTTGGAACAATGTTACTGATTGTATGTTGTTCAACCAAAAAAATGGATTACAAAAAGCCGGTGGAATTACGGGGAGTATGGCTGACCAATGTTGACAGCGATGTTCTGAATAGTCAGCGATCTATCGCCGAAGCCATGCATTTTTTAGCTGAGCACCATTTTAATGTGGTTTACCCTGTTGTCTGGAATGATGCAAAAACAGTGTATCAAAGTGAACTAATGGACAGTTTGTTCGGGTTACCGATTGATCCGCGCTTTGCCGGAAGAGATCCACTGGCAGAAATTATTTATGAAGCTCATCGTCAGGGATTAAAAATAATTCCGTGGTTTGAATCTGGGTTTAGCACTTCCTATCAAAAGGGTGGTAAAACGATTCTGGAAAAATTTCCCCATTGGGCCGCGAAAGATACAGCGGGAAATTTATTAAAGAAAAATGGTTTTGAATGGATAAACGCTTATCATCCCGAAGTCCAGAATTTTATTTTGAGTCTCGTTACTGAAGTTGTTACAAAATATGATATTGACGGAGTTCAGGGTGATAACCGACTTCCGGCGCAACCCATCGAAGGCGGCTATTCCGATTATACCAAACATCTCTATGCTGCTGATTTTAATGGCGAAATGCCGCCTGATAATTACCGAAACAGCGAATGGCAGCGTTGGCGTGGAGATAAATTAAATCAATTTGCAAAGCGTCTTTATAAAACGACCAAGGCAATAAAACCGAACATCCTTGTGACCTGGTCACCCGGAATATTTAAATGGTCCTTTGACGAGTATCTCCAGGATTGGCCCAAATGGATAAACGGTGGATATGCAGACATTGTTCATCCCCAGGTATTTCGTCATGAAATTGAATTTTATGAGCAGGTATTACGCTCGCAGCATCCAGATTCTATTTCTGTTTTTCGTAACAAGGATCATATTTTCCCAGGAATTCTAATGAACCTTGACAATTATATCATGTCAGAGGAATATCTTCTGAAAGCACTTGAATTAAACCGAAACCTGGGGTATAACGGTGAGGTGTTTTTCTCTTATGAAGGACTTCGTAAAAATGAAGACCATCTGGCAAAGACACTTCTGAAAACCTATTATCGTCGTCCGGCACTGTTTCCATTTTAAAACTCATTACCAACACTAAGTTGCTAAATTTCCTTTTGACTTTTGTCGGTTAATGGTCTTAAGACGCCAGTTGACAATGAACTCACACTTGGAAGCTGGTTTGGAATTAAAAATATTAAATGTGAATTTTTATGATATCGGTCGACTAGAATTTGGATTGCGGTATCGGCATCAATGTTGAGCGTTCAACCGATGTTTTCTGACAATCTGATTAAATTGTTAATGGAGTCATCAATAGAGATGTAGATTTCAGTAAGTTTGTCTGAATATTTCATGGTGCTTCTTTCTGTTTTTGTTATGTGTAAATCAAATATTACAAAAGGAACTCCATGAAAATTACTTTATATTGTGATGTTAAATTTATTCTATACGACGATGCTTACGTCGAACCCACGTTAACATAACAAAAGACAGCGGATACTTCCATCTACAGACTTACACCTGTGATATTACGAAGGTAGAATAGAACCGTATTATTATTTATAAATATTCAACATCCATTAAATTTTATTTCATCAACACCATCTTCTGGGTTTTCACATAAGATCCTGCCTGCATTCGATACAAATAGAGACCTGATGCAACCTGACGACCGGCATAATTTCGACTGTCCCAGTTCATCTCGTAATACCCTGGCTGCTGATGTTTATCGACAATCCATTTCACTAGTTCGCCCTGCAAATTGAAGACAGCGATTTTAACATCGCAAGCTTTGGGCAATTCATACCTGATCCTGGTAACGGGATTAAAAGGATTCGGAAAGTTCTGGTGGAGTGCGAATTGCCGTGGCACCGTTGGTTTGGTCTCAAAAGAATAAGCGCTTGTCGTTTTGCTAATTATGACAGAATCGTCCTCTGTCAAAATGGTAGTCAATTGATAAAAGACCTCCGTTTCGCAGTCAAGCAGTGAGTTAAACATCACTGATCCCAAACGACTGAAATCGCAGATTGCATACCGGGTATCAAACATTGGATAGAGTGTTATAGCGACGATGCCCTTTTCGGAATTAGTGCGTGACAAAATCACCCATTTATCCTTGTCATCCTCGGGAATTGCCACCAGCCTGGTCTCCTGAAATTGCAGAACGGATGGATCATATTTGAGATAAATTTCAACACCACCGACCGCTTGATCTTTATGATTGCTGATATCAAGGCTTAATCCATCCAGTATCGTAGCATTCCAGACACCGTTTCGCTCATAATTACTGATCAGCGAAACCGGCGAATCTTCATTCCGAACAGGTTTGGCAAGACTCATTGAACCCAGAAAATCGCCGATTTGGTCAAAGGACCAGTTCCACATGGTTATTAATGTCATGAAATCTTTTAAATCATATATGTTATCCGGCGTCAAAATGAAATTTGGTAGCGTGCCTGTCACAGGTCCTAATTCACAACTATAGTCTGGCGAAACACTTAG
>Ga0265596_1001292_pt1 | contig 11978 bp, 10 predicted proteins | sample saktaG_FD_190143 | JGI IMG/M metagenome (GOLD analysis project Ga0265596, IMG submission 190143) | Saline water microbial communities from Sakinaw Lake, British Columbia, Canada - sak_2013_06_06_60m | ecosystem: Environmental > Aquatic > Non-marine Saline and Alkaline > Saline ...
CCCTCCGAGGTCATACCACAGTGTGTTTGCCGCGTTGAAGGTCAGTATACCATTGCCCTCAACGTCGAGGTCATTCACCGACCCGCCGGACAAGTTCACGGTGCTGGAGTCGGTGGCGTAGAGCCAGTCCACCAACCCGCCGGAGACGTTCACGGTGCCGGTGATGTAGGAAAAGACTCTGTCTACCGACGACTGGCCGGATATATTCAGGATGTTGGGCCCTCCCCTGAGACCGACGGTATGCACGGCGCCACCAGAGATGTTCACGATTCCGTCTTCCTCGGCCCATATGACGGCACTCACCAACCCGCCGGAGACGTTCACGGGGCGACAGTTGGGGTCAGCCCTTAAAATATAAAATAAGGATTGCCGGGCTGGTATTTGTTGCGTAATCTGAATCGGGATACCTCTTGCCCAATTGAATCCTGATCTCACGGCGGTGAGGGCGTGTTGGAGTCCTGTCGATCACGCGGCATAGATAACCTCCCGCGTGGCCAATATCCTGCGCTGGCGGAAGGGATTGCGCAAGACGCGCCGATGGTGCGGAGCCCTTGGAGTGCGGCGTTAAGGCCCGGCTTGCCGGGCCGCCACGCCGCTTTGGCTTTACCGCCCCGTGCGGAATGCCGCTCGTCGTGTTCCGCCTTCGACCGCGACAAATGCGCCTGTTACTTCTACTCTCCCTCCACGTCAAAATCGTCGTATACCTTCAGCCGATCAAATCGAAAGCTGTAGATCGTCTTCACCTGCGCCGGCGTGGCGTTCTCTTCGAGCCACCCGGCCGAGCACCAGCGATAGTGGCTGGCTACCCTGACCAGGCCGTGCTTCACCGGGTTCTGGTGAGTGTAGTTCAACCGGGCCAGGTACGACTTTGTGTGGGTCAGCCGGGTCTCGCGGAAGTTATGCCATACCTTTCGACCCGGTGTGCGATCAAGCCCGTTGATCCACTTGGAGGTCTTCTTGTGCAGCACGCCGAGCATCTGCGAAAGGCTTTCGGCACTGTCCTTCGCGGGCGGCGAATGCGCCACGAAATGATAGTGATTCGAGAAGATAGCCCACGCCTCCAGTGACCAGCCAAAGTCCTCGGCAACCGTCAGCAGCCCGCGATGCAGGACGGCCAGGCGTTCCCTCGCGCGAAAATGGTGCAGCTTCAGATAAGTTCCCGCGGTCACAAAGTAGGTCCCGGCTGCGGATAACTTGTGGGTCGGCGCGTGCGGCCAGGGCGGCGGTTTTTCAATAGGGCCAATAGGGCTCGGGGCCGGACTCGACGGTATCGGAGGTTGGTCTTGGCTGGCCATGAGGCAACAGACTACCCCATGCGGCGATATGTCGGCAATCCATTTGTAGCGGCATGTCGTTTCGTCGTTTCGCAACGTCCAGCGCCACTCCACATCGAACGGTAAAGCCAAAGCGGCGTGGCGGCCCGCTTCGCGGGCCTTAACGCCGCACTCCAAGGGCTCCGCTTTCTCGCGGCTCTCGCCGAGTTCAAGGGCCTTCACGTTATCGTGGAGTTTGAGGCTCGCGTCTTTGCACTGTGTGGCGCCTTGGCGCAACGTCCGGCGCCACGTCACATCGAACGGTAAAGCCAAAGCGGCGTGGCGGCCCTGCGGGCCTTAACGCCGCACTCCAAGGGCTTCGCTTTGTCGCGGCTCTCGCCGAGTTCAAGGGCCTTCACGTTATCGTGGAGTTTGAGGCTCGCGTCTTTGCACTGTGTGGCGCCTTGGCGCAACGTCCGGCGCCACGTCACATCGAACGGTAAAGCCAAAGCGGCGTGGCGGCCCTGCGGGCCTTAACGCCGCACTCCAAGGGCTCCGCTGTGTCGCGGACCTTCTCTCAGGTAGATGCCCTAAAGGCTTCGCCCCGTTTGCCGACGAAGTCCGCCGGCGGATCGGGCGATTGATCGGCGCGTGATGATTCGAATCAGAGCCTTGCTCCGCTACGCCCTGAAAGTAGAATCAATCCAATGACTTACAAGGCTGTGATTTTTGACCTCGACGGGACGCTGCTTAATACCATCGAGGACTTGTTGGATTCGATGGACGTCGTACTGGCGGAAGTCGGCGTGGCGGGCCATGGCGTGGAGCTGGCAAAGCTGTACGTCGGCGACGGGCTGCGGAACTACGTGCTGCGGGCGCTGCCGGAGGCGATGCGAGGCGATGAGGAGCTTGTGGATCGCTGCTGCGAGCGATTCGCCCAGGAGTATGCCAAGCGGTGGCACGCAAAGACCCGGGCTTATGAGGGGGTGGCTGAACTGCTGACGGAATTGAACCGACGATCCGTGCCGGCGGCGGTTCTGACGAATAAGCCGGACAACTTCGCTCAGGTGACCGTTCGCCGGCTTTTGGGGCGGTGGCAGTTCGCGGCCGTGCGGGGCGTGGGGGCCGATGGGCTTAAGAAGCCCGACCCGGCCGGGGCGATTGCGATCGCCGCGGCGTTAGGCATCCCGCCGGCCAAGTGCCTGTACGTTGGCGACACCAACACGGACATGCAGACAGCCACGGCGGCTGGGATGTACGCTGTGGGAGCCACCTGGGGTTATCGTCCAGCCAGCGAACTGATTACCCACGGCGCTAAGGTGCTTATTGACAGGCCGTTGCAGTTATTGGACCTGCTGGATCCCTGACGGTTCGGCCCCGGAGCCGACGCCCCGCGAGTCCGCATTCCACGGGACTGCATCGGCATATTGGGGATTATGACGCCCTAGACAGGCCAATTGGCTCCAGTTTATGTCAAATAAGCCTTTGCAGCACGTGCTTATGCCGTATAATTACGAAACAGACCCGACGAAGCGGGCTGCGCTTGGAGTGTTGACGGTGTCCAAGCTGCCGTCGGTTCGCCATCGCGAGTACGCGTGGGAGTTGCTAATCGTTGAGGCCGGGACAGCCCGTCCGGCCAGGAAGTGGAATGGAATTATGCCATGAGTTTAACCGACTACTTGACAGCCGACCGCGTGGTGATCCTTTCCGGCCGGACCAAGCAGGAGGTCCTGGACGAATTGATCGCGCTGTCGTGCAAATGTTTTCCACGGCTTGTGCGGGAGGTGCTTGCCGAGGCCATCACTCACCGCGAATCGCTGATGAGCACCGGCATTGGGCAGGGCCTGGCTGTTCCTCACGCCCGCCTGGACGGCGTCACGGAGCCGATGGTGGTGGTCGGCGTCGCCAAGGACGGCGTCGAGGGCTACGAAAGCCTGGACGGCGGGCCGATTCACGTGCTGCTTCTGATCGTGGCGGGCAAGGGCCAGCACGAGCCGTACCTCCGCCTGCTGGCAACGGCCCTGGAGGTGCTAAAGGACCCCGCCGTCCGCGAGGCGATCATCAACTGCCCAAGTGCCCAGGAGGCTTATCGCACGCTGACCGGCGTGTAAGGACGTCATGGATTACCTGGCTGAGGCAAACCTGGACATGTCTCACCTGCCGGTCCTGCTGGTGGTGGGGCTTGCGATCTTTTTCGGCACCATCGGCGCGAAGATTTTCCAGCGCCTGCGGATTCCACAGGTTGTCGGCTACATCTGCATCGGGCTGATCGTCGGGCGGTCGGGCTTTCAGCTCATCAATGCGGCGGCGCTGAAGAATCTCGAGCCGTTCAACTTCTTTGCCCTGGGGGTCATCGGTTTTCTCATTGGCGGCGAGCTGCACCGCGACGTCTTCCGCAAGTACGGGATGCAGTTCTTCAAGATCCTCCTGGCCGAGGGCATGGGCGCGTTTGTGGTCGTGGCCATCGGCACGGGCCTGGTGGTCTGGTGGGCGCACGGGGACGTCGCGACCGCCGTCGCGATAGGCCTGCTGTTCGGGGCGATCTCGTCGGCCACCGCCCCGGCCGCGACTGTTGACGTGCTCTGGGAGTACAAGGCACTGGGCGTGCTGACGACGATGGTCTTCGCCATTGTCGCCCTGGACGACGGCCTGGCGCTGGCACTGTACGGCGTGGCGTCCAGCGTGGCTGAGAACGTTACCGGCAAGGGCACGGGCAATGTCTGGCTGGCGATGGGCAAGATCGCCAAGGAGTTGCTCGGCGCGGTTTGCCTCGGCGTGCTCGCGGGGTTCATACTGAACTATCTCCTCCGCCGCCTTCGCCAGGCCGACAAGGGCCTGGGGCTGATCATCGGCTGGATGGCGCTGGTTATCGGCTGCGCGCGGGCGTTCGACCTGGACATGATCGTCGCGTCGATGGCGCTTGGGGCGACTCTGACCAACCTGGCCCCGCGGCGCAGTCATCCGGCCTTTTCGGTTGTCGAGAGTTTCGCGACGCCGATTTACGTGTTGTTCTTCGTCAGCGTCGGGGCAAGGCTGAGCGTCGGCTCGCTGCCCGGGTGGATGTGGGGCCTGGTTGTCGTTTACGCCATCGCCCGCACGGTCGGGAAGATGACCGGGGCGTACCTTGGCGCGCGATGGGCACACGCGGCCCCGACGGTCCGCAAGTATTTCGGCCTGTGCTTGTTCAGCCAGGCGGGCGTGTCCGTGGGCCTTGCCGTGCTCGCCGCGAGCCGGTTCAACGGCGAGATCGGCGGCACAATGATCGACGGCGTCCGCAGCGGCGGCATCAGGATTGGCGACATCATAATAATGACCATCACCACCAGCACGTTCGTCATGCAGCTCCTGGGCCCGCCGTGCGTGAAGTTTGCGATTCGCAAGGCCGGCGAGATCGGCCTGAATGTCACGGAGGCGGACCTTATAAAGGAGCGGGCGGTTGCGGCCGTGGTGGACAAGAAGTCGCCGTCGTTCAATGAAGGCACGCCCATGGCGGAGATCCTCCGCGTGATTGCCGAGATCGACGCGACGGTCTACCCCGTGGTCGACGACGAGCGCCGGCTCGTCGGCGTCATCACGCTCAACGGGCTCAAGCAGAGCTTCCGCGCCGAGGGCATGAGCCAATGGCTGGTGGCGTTCGACCTGATGGAGCCAGTGCCGGACACCATAACCGAGCACGCGCCGCTGGCCGAGGCGATGGACAGGATGAACGAGCAGTCATTGGAGTATCTGCCCGTGGTGGACGGCGAGGAGAGCCTTGGCCTCGTCGGAGTGATCGAGGCACGCAAGGTCAGAAGGCAGCTCAGCCAGGAAATCCTCCGTCGGCATCGCGTGGCCGAGGAAACCGACAGCCCCGCCCTGCAAGCCTTCACCGAGCAAGGATGAATTATACCCCTCCGGCCGGCGAGTCGGATATGCCAAACCTGTTGTGGCCAGGCACCTGAGTCCAGACCCTTGCCGGCCGCGGGAGACAAGCGAGAACCATGAAGCTGACAGATCATTTCACGCCGGATCAGATCCTGTTGAATCTGGAGGTGTCCGACAAGTGGGAGTTGCTCGACCGCATGGCCGAGAACCTGGTTGCCAGCCCGATCTGCCAGGCCCAGCCCGAGCGGATCCGCAAGGAGATCGGCCCGACGATCATCCAGCGAGAGAAGGAGTCGCCGACGGGCATCGGCCGGGGGTTCGCGTATCCTCACGCCCGGATCCACGGGTTCAAGGGGTACGCGGTGTGCCTGGCGACGATGCGAAAGCCGGTGGACTACGGTTCCGTCGACCACCAGCCGGTGGACCTGGCTTGCATGGTCGTCGCGTCGGACGATGACCCGATCATCGGCGTGCGTGTCATGGGCCAGTTGATGACGCTGCTGGCCGATGAAGCGGTACGGGACTTCTTCCTGACCAAGACCGACCCCGTGCGGATATACGAGTACATCCGGGGCAAGGAACTGACAGTCGGCACTCTGGTCCGCGCCCGCGACATCATGCGCCCAACGCTGGCCATGGAAATACGCCCCTCCACGCCGCTCCAGATCGTCGTGCGGACCATGCTCCGCCACCAGATCGAGGCCGTCGCCGTGACGGATGACCAGGGGCGGATCGTCGGCGAGATCACCTGCGACCTGCTGTTCAAGAGGGGATTGCCGGACTTCTTCAACCAGCTTCCAAACGTGGCGTTCATCAAGAACTTCGACCCGTTCGAGAAGTACTTCGAGCAAGAGGCCCACGCGGTCGCCGGCGACATCATGAGCACCGACTACGCCGCCGTCGACGAAGACGCCACGCTGATGGAGATCATCCACCTGTTGGCCGTGAGAAACTACCCCAAGGCCCACGTCGTGCGGGATGGCCGGAAGGTCGGCACCATAGACCGCATCCTAGTCTTGGACCGTATCCTGAACGCTTAGAGAAGCACGCGGAGAGACCCATGCATCCATGGATTCCATTGCTGATAATCTTCGGCATCACGTACGCACTGATCGCTTCGGAAAAAGTGGACAAGACAATCGCCGCCGGGCTCGGCGCCGCCGCGGCCATCATGCTCCACTACGTGCCTTACGAGAAGGCCATGGAACACGTCGACCTCAACGTCATATTCCTGCTGATCGGCATGATGGTCATCGTCAACGTTCTGTCCACCACGGGCCTGTTCCAATGGGTGGCGGTCGTCATAGCGCGAAAGGCCCGCGGCAACGGGCCTGTCATCCTTGTCTCGCTGCTGCTGGCGACGGCATTCCTGTCGGCCTTTCTGGACAACGTGACCACCGTCATCCTGATCTCGCCGATAACCATCCTGATCTGCCAGGTGCTGGAGATCCACGCGATACCCGTGCTGATCCTGGAGGCGGTCTTTTCCAACATCGGCGGCACGGCCACGCTTGTCGGCGACCCGCCGAACATCCTCATCGGCTCGCGAGCGGGCCTGTCGTTCAACGAGTTCCTTGTCAACCTGACGCCCCCGGTCTTGCTGATCATGGCCATCAGTGTCGTCGTCGTGTTCTTCCTGTTCGGCAGGGGCCTGAAGGTCAAGGAGGCCGCCAAGGCCCGCATCATGGCCACCGAGCCGCGCCTGGCGATAATCGACCCAAGGCGGATGTACATCGGCCTGTCGGTGTTCTGCCTGATCCTGCTGGGCTTCTTCCTGGGGCGCGTCCTGGGGATCGAGCCAGGCATCGTCGCCCTGGCCGGGGCACTGCTGATGGTCCTTGCCTGCCGGGCAGACCTGCATCACTGCCTGGGCAAGGTCGAGTGGAACACCATCCTGTTCTTCATCAGCCTGTTCATGCTGATCGGCGCGCTCCAGGAGGCCGGGCTGTTCCAGTTCCTCGGCCAGGAGGTCATCTCGCTGACCAGGGGCAACCTCATGCTGACGACCCTGGTTGTCCTGTGGGTCTCAGCCATCGCTTCGGCAATAGTGGACAACATCCCGCTGGTCATCGCCATGATCCCGCTGATACAGTCAATCATCCCCACGTTTGCCACACAGATGGGCTACGCGGGCGACCCGCAGATGATCCACACGCACATTACCTACCCGCTTTACTGGGCCCTGGCTTTGGGGGCCTGCCTGGGCGGCAACGGCACGCTCATCGGCGCCTCGGCCAACGTCGTCATCTGCCAGATCGCCCGAAAGAACCGCTATCCAATTACCTTCTGGCAGTTCACCAGGCTGGGTTTCCCGATGATGATCCTCAGCCTGGTTATCAGCAGCGCATACATCTACCTGAGGTACTTCCTGTGGTAAGGGCGCTCACGAGCGGTCTTTCCCGGAAATTGACATCGGCGTCTCGCGTTCGCATACTCTTGTGATGATGGGAATCATCCTGGACGTCATCTACGCATTCGGGCTGGTCGCGGCCAGTCCGATATGGTTGTACCGCATGGCCCGCCACGGGCGGTATCGCGGCGACATTGCTCAGCGCCTGGGCGCCGCGCCGGTCGCGTACGGCCTGCAACCGTCAATCTGGATTCACGGCGTCAGCCTTGGCGAGGTCAACGCCGCCCGGACGCTCGTGGCTGAGCTGCACTCACAGCTCCCGGACTACCGCGTGGCGATCTCGACGACGACCGACACGGGCATGGCCGCGGCGAAGAAACTCTTCGGGCGCGACCACGTCGTGTTCCGCTGGCCGCTGGATTTCACGCTGTCGGCCGGGCGGGCACTGGACCGCCAGAAGCCGGCACTGGTCGTGCTGATCGAGGGGGAGGCCTGGCCTAACTTTCTGGCCGCGTGCAACAGGCGGAACATCCCCGTCGTTATCGTCAACGCCCGCCTGGGCGCCGACAAGGGCTACCCCCGCTACAAACGCCTGGGCAGCCTTGCGGGCAGGCTCTTCAACCGCCTGACCGCCATCGGCGTGCAGGACGAGAGCTACGCGGCGATGTACCGCGACCTCGGCGTGAGGCCGGAAAAGATCCACGCGACCGGCATGATGAAGTTCGACTCCGCCCACCTCGGCCGGCACGTCGCGGGGCAGGAAGCCCTTGCATCCGCGATGGGAATCGTGCCGGGTGAGCAGCTCCTTGTCGCCGGCGGGACCGGCGACGGCGAGGAGGCCGTTTGCCTGGACGTTCTGGCAGGCGTGCGAAAAAGCTGCCCCGCGGCCCGGCTGGCGATCGTGCCGCGAAAGCCCGAACGCTTCGACGAGGTGGCCAGGCTGATCGCATCGCGGGGCCTATCGCTCGCGCGGCGCGGCGAGCATGGCGATGCTACGGCCGCGCCGGCGGGCAGGCCGGACGTGCTGCTGGGCGACACGATGGGCGAGTTGCGGAAGTTCTACGCGCTGGCCGCCGCGGTGTTCGTCGGGCGGTCGCTTGTACACATGGGGGGCTCGGACATGATAGAGTCGGCCGCGCTGGGCAAGCCGACCGCGTTCGGGCCGCACACGTTCAACTTCCCGCAGGCCGAGCAACTGGCCCACCACGGCTGCGCCCGCGTTGCCGATGCCGAGGCGCTTTGCCGGCAGTTCGCGGCGTGGCTGACCGACCCCGCCGCGGCCGCCAAGGCCGCAGCCAAGGCCCAGGACTACGTCCGCGGCCAGATGGGCGCAACCCGTCGAAACGTGGAAATGATCTGCCGAGTGCTGGGCCGCGTGCCGGCCGAGGCCGACGGGCAGATCGCCATGGATGAAATCGCGGAATAAAGACTCATCGCAGAGGTCGTAGCGGGATATGTCGCCCCGGATGGGGCTACAATCCCCGGCCCCGCCGGGGCCGATCGGGTAGGAACTACGACTCTTTTCATGCTTTTCGGGTGAACCGAAGGTTCGTGACGGACTGCGATGAATTATCATCGTTGGAGAAGGCAGGACAGCCAATGAGCGACAAACACGACAAGACTTTGCGGGGGCGGCTTCCAGCCGTGCGTCGGCTGGTGGTCAAGCTCGGCACCAGCGCCATCTGCGACCGCGCCGGGCGGCTCGAGCTAAAAACGATTCGCGGCCTGGCGCGGCAGATTTCCTCACTGATTCACGGCGGGCGCGAGGTGACGCTGGTCGCCAGCGGCGCCATCGGCGCGGGCGTGGGCGAACTGGACCTCGCCGAGAGGCCTAGGACCATGCCGGAACTCCAGGCTGTCGCCGCCGTCGGACAGGGCCGGCTCATGGACGCGTTCCACGACGCCTTTGCCCGTTGCGGTGTCCACGTCGCCCAGGTGCTTCTGACCCGCGAGGACTTCGAGGACCGCACGCGGTATCTCAACATCCGCAACACCCTGCGGGTCCTGCACGAGATGGGCATCCTTGCGGTCATCAACGAGAATGACGCCGTCGCCATCGACGAAATCCGCTACGGCGACAACGACACTATCGCCGCGCACGTTACCGGAATGCTGGCGGCCGAAATGCTCGTCTTCCTGTCCAGCGTCGACGGTGTGATGGACGGCGGACGGCGGATCGGCGTTATCGCACATGGCGACGAATCTGCCGTCGGGCTGGTCACGGCCGAGAAGAGCCGCCTCGGCTCGGGCGGCATGGCCAGCAAGATTGCCGCGGCCCACCTGGCGACGGACTCGGGCGAGATCGCCGTCATCGCCAACTCGCGGACGCCAAACGTGGTCACGCGCATCCTGGCCGGGCGGGACGTGGGCACGCTGTTCGTCCCGTCCAGGCGAAAGCTGTCGAGCCGGATGAGGTGGATCGGTCACGCATCCCGGCCCTCGGGCAAGCTCATCGTCGACGACGGCGCGGCTGCGGCGCTGGTCGAGGGCGGCAAGAGCCTCCTGCCGGCCGGCATCGCCGAGGTTATGGGGCGATTCGCAAAGGGCGACACCGTGAGCATAGTCGACTCCGCCGGGCGCGAGGTCGCCAGGGGCATGACCAACTACGACTCCGACGCCCTGGGCCGGATCAAGGGCCTCAAGACCCACCAGATCGCCCAGGTCATCGGCGAGAAGCTCTACGACGAGGCCGTCCATCGCAATAATATGACGCTGAGGTGAGGTAAGAAGAAGGTGGCAGGCCTGTCCGCCGCAGCCCTGGCGAAGGCGGGTAATAGGTCGTGGGTAGAGGCGAAGGGCCAAGCTTGGTCGGCTGCCGTGGTTCCCGCCTGCTGCCGGCGACGAAATTACCAGCCCTTGGGCTGGCTGTTGTCGTCCGCGATTTTTCCCGACCACCCGGCCGGGTCGCGGTAGTGAGCCTTGAGGCCCATCGCCGCCACGACGCCGTCGGCGCAGGCCGTCGCCAATTGCATGGCCGCGAGCTGCCGGCAGTCGCCGGCGACGAACACGCCCGGGATGCCCGTCTTCATCGTCACCGGGTTGCAGGCGACATACCCGGCCTCATTCATCTCCACCACTCCCTTGAGGAAGCCCGTGTTGGGATTCATGCCGACGAAAACAAAAACCCCGTCCACCTTCAACTGCTCGACCTGCCCAGTCTCAACGTTCTTGATCCGCACGTGGTCCAGGTCCGTCTTGTCAGCGTTACCGACGATCTCCTCGACCACGTAAGGCAGCTTGATGTCGATGTCTTTTTCCCCGGCCGCCTTGTGAAGCTCCTCCACAAGCACCTCCTGCGCGCGGAACTCCTTGCGCCGGTGGATCATCGTCACCTTCTTGCAGAACCGCGTGGCGAGGTAGATCGTGTCCTCCACGGCCGTGTTGCCCCCGCCGACGCAAAGCACGTGCTTGTCGCGATAAAACGCCCCGTCGCAGGTGGCGCAGTAGCTTAACCGCGTGGCCTTCCGCATCTCATCCTCGCCGGGCACGCCGAGCCGGCGGTAGTCGCTTCCGGGCGCCAGGATCACCGCGCGGGCCTGGTACGTCTTCTCGCCACCGTTAACCTCGATTTCGAGAATGCCGTCGTCGCGCCGCCTCAGCGACGAGCACGCCTGGCTCGACGCGATACTCCCTCCGAAGTTCAGGACCTGCTTCTTCTGCTCCTCGATAAGCTCAAACCCGCCGATCTTGACTATGCCGGGATAGTTCTCCACGCGGTCGGTCAGCATGATCTGCCCGCCGGGCAGGCCGTTCTTCTCGATCACGAGCGTCCGGTACCGGTCTCGCGCCGCGTACAGCGCCGCCGCCAGCCCCGCCGGCCCGCCGCCGATAATCACCACGTCCCAAAGATCAATGCTCGTATCGTCGCTCATCGGCTCGCAACTTTCTGCTTCGAAAACTACTTTTCCGCGTCCGGGAATCGTCTCAGCACGGCACTGCGCGTGCTGCGCTCCATGACGATACCGGCATCGGTGGTCATCCGCAACAGCGACCCGTCGCTGGTGAGCTCCATCGCCGCTGGCGCGGCATCGGCCGCCAACTGGTCGGTCGCCTCCACGGCCGGCGAGCTTTGTGCCCCGGCCGGGGCCGCCGCCGGGCCGATAACGGTGAAGGTCCGCAGGTCGAAGTCGTTTGCCGACGTGGTGTACGTGGCGAATCCGTAAGCCGCCGGCTTGGAAAGGTCCACCAGCTTCGGAAGCAGGATCGCCAGCGCCCTGGGCAGGTAGCTTAGTGCCGCGGCCGGCTCAAGAGCCTTCTTCCGCGTCGCGCTCTTGCCGTCCGACGCGACCGTGCAGGAGATCAGCCCGCCCTCGCACTGGCCGACCTCGCTCATCCGCCGGACGACCTTGCCGCCGCGCAGGACCTGGGCGGTCTCTGTCCAGCGTTCCGTCGAGCGGCTGGTGGAGGAGAACATCACGCGATTGATCACTGCCGACTGCCCGTCCGGCAGGCCCAGCCGGGCCAGCGTGCTGACCTCCACCCCCTGCGCCGGGCCGGCACCGGCCTGTTTG
>Ga0265596_1001293_pt1 | contig 11976 bp, 7 predicted proteins | sample saktaG_FD_190143 | JGI IMG/M metagenome (GOLD analysis project Ga0265596, IMG submission 190143) | Saline water microbial communities from Sakinaw Lake, British Columbia, Canada - sak_2013_06_06_60m | ecosystem: Environmental > Aquatic > Non-marine Saline and Alkaline > Saline ...
AAAGCAAAACTTGAAGCAAAAAAAGAACTTAAAGTCGAAATAGCAGCATTAAAAAAAGAATTAGCTATAGCTGATGAAGAAGGAAGGATTGAAAAACAAAAGGAAGTTACTGAAAACGAAAAAAAAGAAAAGCATAAAAATGATGAGTATGAATATAGAAGGATTCTTAAAGAAGAATTAGGTAACATAAGAATATTGGGTTCGCCTGATATTGATACAATACCTGTGCAACTGATAGATGCATTTGTTTCATTAAAATTATCAACAACTTTACGAACTGAAGATAAATTTGATCTTGAAAAATTGAATATTTCAAGGAGAAAAGACTTTGAATTTGGTCAATATGATGATCTAAGCCCTGAAGAGTTAACGAAAATTGCATTGAACGAATATCGTATTCTTTTACTTATCGGCGATCCGGGTTCGGGAAAAACAACTTTACTTAAATATTATACTATTTGCCTGCTTAATAAAGAATATGAAAAATTAGGTTTTATCGAGCCGGTTTTACCCGTCTTTTTCCCTTTAAGAGAATTGTATCCTAAAAATATTACTGCTTCATTGCCTGAAAATCTTTCTAAGTGGTCGAAAAAATTCCATTTGAATATCAAGCCGGAAGTTTTTGATGACTGGTTACATAATCGAAAAACCTTAATACTACTTGACGGCTTAGATGAAATTAGTGATGTGGATGAAAGAAAATTAATTTGTAAATGGATTGATAATACTGCAAAAGGGCTTAAAAATGCAAGATTTATAGTATCCTCGCGGTGGACAGGCTATCGTAAGCTTGATGGGGTAGAACTTACATTTGATCATTTCAGGGCGGATGTGAAAGATTTTACACCCGAACAACAAGAGGATTTTCTTAATAAATGGTTTGTTGCAGCTTATTGCCGGGAGTTGAAAAATATTAAAAACTGTGGCGGAAACAAGAAAAGGGAGAAAGAACAACAAGGAATAAAAAAAGCACAGAAAGTAATAGATTTTTTACGGAAACCTGAAAATAAAAGTGTACAGGATCTTGCTAAAGTACCTATGATTTTGCAGATTATGGCTATTATTTCAAAAGAAAGAGATCATTTACCACAAAGCAGAACACAACTTTATGAAGCTTCATTAAAATATCTTCTTGATTTCCGTGATACTCATAAGGAACTGAAACCTATTCTTCCTGCTGAAAAATCGCTAATGGTTTTGCAGCCGGTTTCTTTAACTATACAGGAAGAAATACGGATGGACCAAATCGGTAAAGATAGAATGCACAAGGAAATTCATAAACACTTAAAAACACTTGATGATCCCCCAAATGAAATTAAATACTGTGTTAATTTGCGGGACAGGGCAGGAATTATTGCCGATTACGGAAAAGACGATTATATTTTTCGACATAAATCTTTTCGTGAATATTTGGCAGGAATGCAATTGAATAAAGAATGGCACAAACCTAACCGGATGAAAGTACTTATTGATAATTTTGGCAAAGACTGGTGGACTGAAACTATAAGGTTTTTCGTTAGTAAAGCTGATACCGAAATATTTGATGAATTTATGAAACTTTTATTTTTTTCCGAAACAATTGAAAAATTTTCACAAGATCAGGCTGATTTGTTAAGGATAGTAATAAATGAAGCACCCCAAACAAAAACTGACGCTTTAGTTGATTATATAAATAATGAGGATATCAGCACAACAAAAAGAAGACTTATAATTGACTGCTTGAAAACAATCAATAAAAATGAATCTTATGAAGCCTTAAAAGATTTTATTAATAGCCAAAACAGTGACACAGAAAATATTAAATATGCAAAGGAGGTTATTCGTGGATCGAAATACGCTTTTTATATTGCAATTAAGGAACAGGTAATAAAACCGGAGAAAAACCAAAAAAGTTTTTATAATACATTTGAAAACAACGCGGAATATATACTTATTCCCGGTGGAGATTTTTATTATAAAGTAACAAAGAAATTAGAAACTGTAAATGATATATACTTTGCCAAATACCCGGTTACAAATTTACGGTACAGGAAGTTTATTTCGTACCTTGAAGGAAAGACCGAAGAAGAAAACAGCATTCTGCCGGTTAAGGAATTCTCAAGAAATTTATTGGAATTTGCAGGTAAAACAGACAATTATGTTGGATACCTTGGCAAAGATTTTAGAAAATAGCACGAAATATTGCTTTCTCACTTTGATGATGATAAACGATTCAAAGGTGATGACCAGCCTGTTATTGGTGTTAGCTGGTATGCTGCACATGCTTACTGTTTCTGGCTTTCAATGCTGGAACTAAAAAATGAAAATGCAAAAATGGAAGTAAAGAAAATCAGTAACTTATACCGATTGCCAAACGAAATGGAATGGGAATGGGCTGCAGGTGGTGGTGTACGCAAATTTCCATGGGGTAATGAAAGTAAAAATTTATCAGAATTTGCAAATTACAATGGGAATATTGGAAAAACAACACCTGTTACCGCATATCCCAAAGGAGCTACTCCTGAAGGTTTGAATGATATGGCGGGTAATGTTTGGGAATGGATGGAAAATGAATATAAAGGATGGAAAGGCAGCCGTTCGCTTCGCGGCGGCTCTTGGCTCGCTAACGTTGTCAGTCTGCGTTGGTCTGCATTTAGCGGCTACAATCTCGATGTCCACGACAATGTTGTCGGGTTTCGTGTTGTTCGCTCCCGGTCATAATTATATAACTCTGATTATCTGTATATCTGATACTCTGTATCAAATTTTAAACCCGCTTAGCATTTTGCAATTATGAAGACAAAGTAGACACTTTATAAAAAAAAGTCAACCTTATTTAGGCATGGACATAGTCACATTGCTGACTGCCGACTGGTAACTGCCAATTCATTTTTAAAACAACTGCAACTGATCATCCCTCTTTTTATCTTTTCGTTTATATTCCTGTTTTTGTGCTTCAATAAGTTCTTTTTCAATTTTATCAAGAAAATGACTTCGTGGTAACTGGTATTCCTTTCCCATTAAAAAGCGCTTTTTAGCGTGAGTCAGATACAGATATTTTTTTGCCCGGGTCATGCCGACATATAAAAGTCTTTGTTCTTCTTCAATATTATTATCAAACCTAACAGCTTGGGAAAAACCTGTTAGGTTAGAATAGCTATAAGGCAGCAGTCCATCCTCACATCCGGCAATAAACACACAATTGAATTCCAGCCCTTTTGAAGCATGGAGTGTTATCAGGTTTACTGCTTCAATGCCGGGTTTCCATGTGTCAATGCCTGTTCCGAGAGAAAGATGATTTATAAACTGCTCAATATTTATAAATCCGGATGCCATTTCCTTAAGAATCTTAAGAGAATTATTTATTCTGTCATTTTTTTTCAGGAAATAGTTGTTAATCAGTATGTCAATTTGTTCATTCAGGTTTTTTGAATACAATTTTTCAGGAAGACTCAGGATTTCTTCTTCGCTAATAATATTATTTTTTAATAACCTCTCTTTCAACAGAAAATTATCCGTATTAAGCGATAGCTTTAACAGGTCAATAAGTGATTTAACAGGTTCCGTATTATAGAACGGATCCTGTCCGATTTTTTGATATGGAATTTTATGGTCGTTCAATGCTTTTTCAATGGTTTTCATTTGCCGGGAAACTCTGCAAAGGATAACAAAATCCGATAAGCTTTCAATATCTTCAAACGAATCATCTTCAACAACTTTACTATCTAATGAAAAAAATCCTATCCCACCGATCATTTGTTCAATGGTCCGTGCAATAAATTCTGCTTCGCTTTTTTCAGTAGCATTTTCAGAAATTTTAATTTTTACTCCTTTTTGAATGCCTTCAAGGAAATTGTTTTTTTGTGCCAACACATTGCCCGATGCTTGTAAAATTGAATCTGTGCAACGATAGCTTTTCCTCAGTTCATAAGTTGTTGATTCGGGATAATCCTGTTCAAACTTGCGAATGAATTGAACGTCAGCACCGCGGAAACCATAAATTGCCTGATTGGGATCGCCAATAACAAACAAATTTGAGCCGGGATTCGGCATTAAAGTTCTGACCATTTCGTATTGGGCAAAATTTACATCCTGATATTCATCAATCAGGATCCAGTTAAATTTATTTTGATATTCTGAAAGTATATTGGGATGTTCTTTAAATAATTTTACAGTCTCACAAACAAGGTCATCAAAATCAAATGAATTCAGTTTAATCAGAAAATCTTCATATTTTCTAAAAACAGAAGCAAACATTATATCCTCCATCTTATCTGCCGGTTGAAGACTTTGCTTTTGTTCAGTAATATTTTCAGAAAATTTATTTACTTCAGACTTTTGAATTCCAATCTTTTGAAGTATTTGTTTTTTATCTTCTTCAATGATGATTGAAAAATTTTGTTTTCTTCCTGTTTTTTCGAAATGCTGCTTTAACACAGAAGCTCCGAAAGCATGAAATGTAGAGATTTGTATCTTTTTAATTACAGATTTATCTTCAAAAAAATCCGTAAGGCGTTTCTTCATCTCTACGGCAGCTTTGTTAGTAAAAGTTACTGCCAGGATATTTTCAGGATTAACACCTTTATTAAGAATAAGGTTTGCAATTCTTGTAGTCAGCACAAGTGTTTTTCCTGTTCCCGGGCCTGCGAGTATCAATGCCGGACCTTTAAAATGCTTAACGGCTTTTTGTTGTTCGGGATTAAGATTTTTAAATAATATATCCGATTGTGTAAAAAGGTCAGGTGCTGATATTTGTTGTTGAGATTCACTTTTTTCGGGTTTACTGCTTTTTAATTTCCTGAATGCAGCCAAATCAAAGCTGACAAGAGGTCTGGGCTGATTTTTATAAGTTTCTTTTGTGTCTTCAAAAAGCAGTTCTTGTGTTGTGAAAATTTTACTTTCTCCATCTCTGAAAACCGTAATTTTCCCGAATTCTCCGTCAAAACCCTCTTTAATATAAACCTCTCTGTTTCGCATCCGTCTTATAGATTCAGCCAGTTTTTCTCCACCAAAAATTTTAATATCTTCAACATCCATCTCCATTAAAAGATTAAGTTCCGATCCTGCTTTTGGTATCAAATTCAAATAAGCCTGGTTAATTTTTTTTGAATTAGGACCTACACCTTCTATTTCTGATAATAATTCTTTTAAAGGGATTAATGAATAAAACGGATGACGATATTTTCGTTCCAGCACATTATCCCTGTCTGCTAACTGGGCTATCCTGTTCATCACTCCGACAGTGATTCTTTTGTTACAAACCGGACAAATCTCATCATGAATAATTGTTTCCAGCGGGTTCCAGCAAACACTGCATTTCCTGTGACCGTCGAAATGATATTTTCCTTCTTGCGGGAAAAAGTTAATAGTACCCAGAAACTGCTTTGGATCACCGGTTTTCATTGCATTAATAATTGAAAAATACGAAATTTCCGTATCAAAAAGATTGGCGTTTCTTCCAAGCTTTTCAGGCGAGTGAGCATCGGAATTTGCTGTTAATGTATATTTATCCAAAAAGCTACACATCCAGTTCATAGGCGGGTCGGTCGACAAACCCATTTCAACGGCAGTAATGTGATGCGACAGGTCTTCAAAACATTCCTCAATATTATCAAAACCTGATTTTGAACCTAAAACAGAGAACCATGGAGTCCAGATGTGGGCAGGAACAAAAAATATCTCATCAGAGCAATTCAAAGATAATTCCAATAAATTCTTTGAATCCAGCCCTAAAATCGGTCTGCCGTCTGAAGTTATATTAAAGCCAAGCCCAGAAAGCTTTTGCTGAATTTTATCAACCACTTCAAAATTGGGAGCAAAAATTACATTATGAATTTTCCTGACCTTTCCGTTTTTTTTATAGATGTTGCTTATTTCGCTTGTCAGGATGAACCTTACATCATTTTCAGCAGCAAAATCATTTTTTTTCCTGAACTCATTCTTTATTTTAAAAAGTCCCGGTTCAGCAGGTTCTAATTTTTTCTTCAGTTCTTCGGTCCAACCCGGGTGCGTGAAATCACCTGTCCCGACAATTTTAATCCCCTTAATTTTTGCCCAGTATTCCAAAAATTCAGGCTTCAACTCTTTGCTTGTAGCAATAGAAAAATGCGAATGGATATGAAAATCACCTATGAACTTCATGAGATCGTTTTTAATAAATATTGTATTTTAATTTTATTTGTAAAATTTATCATCCATCCAATTTTTGTGGTTATTGATAATATAATTTCGGATTCTATAAAATTCATTATCGTTGCATATAATATGATCATGGAAACGGGTATGCCAATCGAAATTGGGATTTATTTTATGGGAAATTCGGGAAACAACAGATTTGTATGAACCAATTATTGATGAAATATTATTTTTTCCGGGATTTCGAAAACGTTTTTGGCCTGGGGATAAATGATCGTTTGATTGTGTTACGGGCGTTGACGGGTGATGCGGGGTAGAGACAAGGCATGCCTTGTCTCTACAATAATGATCACAATCATGTGTCGTGTCATCCATCAAATTATTATTTATATTATTACCAATCTGTTTTTTATCAATAATGATTATTCCATGAATGTGATTCGGCATAACAATAAATGCATCCAATATTGCAAATGAAACATGGGTGGGGATTTCAAACCAATATTTTTCTGCGATTTTCCCGATTTCCGATAAAACCATTTTTTTATTGTTTTTAATTTCGCCAAAATAATGTTCGCGGTTTCTGGTGACAATTGTAATGAAATATTTCCCATTCCATCCATAATCCCAATTTTGTAGACGGGCAGATTCAACACGATATTTGTTTTTATACAATGTCATTTGTTAGCCTATTAATTTACCGGATTTCCTACTCCACTATAATCTCATCCGCAAATATCCATGCTTTTTCTCCTGCTCCTTTGTGCCAGTCGGGGCAAACACCAATATTTTTTGCAAGAACACGGATATACCTTGTTTTTTTATTGATATTTTTTAATATAAAATTCTTAATGATTGCTCCATTATTTTTTTCAGGAATATCATTAAAAACAGAACCAACAGATTTGAAAGTTTTCCCATCTGTTGAAATTTTATAATCAACCTGAGCAGGCATAAAAATCCATGAATTTTGGTCTTGTAAAAATCCTGTTGAAATTTGATTTATCTTTTGTATTTTACCAAGATCTATTATTACATCAAGCTCAATGCCATAGTACCCTTGCCAATCGCCTGTGCGAAAATTATTACTTCCTCTTATAAAGTCAATCAAAGCAATATCACCGCCACCTGTGTATTGCGGGCTGTATGGATTGTTGATTTTGATACTTCTTCCTTCCGGGATTTTCATGAATTCAGCAGTAACTTTTTTACTTGGAAGCAATCCGTTAGCAACTGCAAAAGTTTTAATAGTTGTTGTTTTGTTAAATTTTAACGGCTTTGTATATTCTTTGGAATTTATATCCGGTTTGCTTCCGTCAAGAGTATAATAAATTTTTGCATCTTTAAGAATGCAATTTAATTTGACTTCGGTAGTTTTTGTAAATGTTTTTGAATCAACAATAAAATAAGGAACAGGAGTTATTAAAAAATCATTGATTTCTGTAACAGGTTCATTGCCTTTTCCAATACCCCGGTTTTTATTCGAATCAGGCCCCATCTCAAAAACAAGTTCACCGCCCTCCATTATATCCGAATGTTTCAAGTATGATTTATTATATGCTTTTCCATTTAAACTTGCAGACTGGATATAAAAGTTTTTATCTGAAACATTATTTGCCTTAATTATAAATTTATTTCCATTCTCTAAAATAATCGTTACTTTTTCAAAAACCGGGCTGCCGATTGCATAGATGTTATTACCGGGTGTTACAGGATAATAACCCATTGCACTCAAAACATACCAGGCAGACATTTGTCCGCAGTCTTCATTTCCGCAAAGTCCGTCAGGTTTATCCGAGTATAAATCATTCATGATTTTCCTGACGAGTTTTTGCGTTTTCCATGGCTGACCCGCATAATCATATAAATAAGCTATATGATGACTCGGCTCGTTTCCATGTGCATATTGCCCGATCAATCCGGTAATATCCGATTGATGCCTTCCTGAAAGCTTGGTTTCGGCATAGAACATTTCATCCAACTTTTTTACAAATTGTTCATTACCGCCAAATAAATCAATCATTCCCTGAATATCCTGCGGGACAAAAAAATTGTATTGCCATGTATTTGCCTCAGTTAGCATAAAGTTGACTTCAGCAGGGTCAAATGGTGTAACAAAAGTTTCATTTCTTTTCCCGCGAAAAAATCCGGTTGAATCATCAAACAAATTTTTATAATACTGAGCACGTGTAATATATTTTTGGTAATCTTTGTCTTTTCCTAATTTTTTTGCCATTTGTGCAATACACCAGTCATCATAAGCATATTCAAGAGTTTTTGATACTGATTCTCCTTCCTTGTCTGCAGGAATATATCCTGATTTTTTATAAAACTCAAGACCAAAATGGTTTTGCTCAGCACTTTTTTTTATGGCATTAAAAGCCAGTTTAATATCAAAATCACGGATGCCTTTTATATATGCGTCAACAATTACAGGGACTGAATGATAGCCGATCATACAGCCTGTTTCATTGCCTGCCAGTTCCCAAACCGGTAATAATCCGCTACGTTTATAAATATCAAGCATTGATTTGATAAAGTGGGTTGTACGTTTATTTTCAATGATGGTAAATAACGGATGTTCGGCCCGGAATGTATCCCATAAAGAAAACACTGTATACATGTCAAAATCTTTTGCTTTATATGTTTTCCCATCATGTCCCCTGTATTTTCCATCAATATCCGAAAATAAATTAGGTGCAAGCAAAGAGTGGTAAAGAGCAGTATAAAAAATAGTTTTTTGTTTGTCAGTACCACCTTCAACTTTTATTTTGTTTAAAGCTTTTTCCCATATTTTACGAGCTTTATTTTTAGTTTTATTAAAATCCCATCCCTGCATTTCTTTTTCAAGATTATTTTTTGCTCCTTCAATACTTACAGCCGAAATACCGAGTTTTACAAGAATTTCTTCATTTTCCGATGTTTTATAATTTACAAAAGCTTTAATATCTTCACCATAAACTTTTTGATAAACTTTTGAAATATTGCCATTTTTCACTACTCCAAACGATTCAAACGGTTTTGAAAAAACAGCATAAAAATAAATACACTGATCATCAGCCCAGCCATCTGTGCGGCGAACTCCGGCAATTTCGGTGTTGCTTAGAAATTCCAATTCAAGAAATAAAACCTTATCGGATGTTATGCTTTCAGTTAAATCAATAATAATATGAGCATTATCAGTTTCGGGAAAAATATATTTTTGAAAACCTACACGTTCCGAAACTGTTAATTCAACATCAATATCATAATCTTCAAGAGTAACGGCATAATACCCGGGAGATGCTTTTTCTGTTTTATGACTGAACCGTGAACGGTATCCTGAGTTTGGATCATCAGCGGCTCCGGGATTTAATTTTAGTTTGCCGACATAAGGCATAAAACGAATGTCGCCATAATCTCCGACTCCTGTTCCGCTTAAATGTGTATGACTAAATCCGAGAATGCTTTTATCGGAATAATGGTAACCTGAGCAACCGTCCCAACTGTTGATTCGGGTATCAGGACTTAATTGCACCATTCCAAAGGGCAAAGTGGCACCGGGATAAGTATGACCATGACCACCTGTACCTATAAACGGATCAACATAATTTATGTTTTTTTTGTCAACTGAGCAAGCAGTAAATAAAATTACAATTGCTAATAAAAAAGGACTTAAATATTTCATTTTAATTTTTTTTCTTCCAGGGAAATCTACCGTCCAATTCAACTTGTAGAGATAAACTTAGGAAAGTTCTTATTAATACAATTAATCCTAAGGCAAACACTTGATTTAGCGTAGGATCTATAATTACAGTATGGATAATATCAGCGGCTATCAAAACTTCTAATCCTATAAGAATAGATTTCCCAAGACCCATTTTTAAAGATTTGAAGATATCCGGCTCTTTTTTCAGAAAACTGATTATAAATTTTATAAGAAAAAATAATATACCTAAAACGATTATGATAACTCCGGTGGCTTCCAAAATTTTAGATAACAGCTCAACGATAGTTTTTAAACTTTCCATATTAATCCTTATTTGACTTTTTAGTTAATAAATCAACTTTCTTATCAAATAATTTCTCTAAATAAATTTCAAGCGAAAAGAATTTCCAGCCAATTGGTTTCTCTAATTCAACTATAATATCAATATCGCTTTCTTCAGATTGAGTTTCATCTGAATATGAACCAAAAAGTCCTAAAGTCTTTACATTATATTCCTTTTTTAAAAAAGGTTTTATTTCTTTCAACTTATTTTCAATTTCTTTTCTTGTCATAATATAACAAATTTAATATATTTTTCGAATTTTTTACAAATATAATTATATCGTTAAATTATTCAACAGATATTTTCACTCATGTTTAACATTATAAAACATCTATAATTATATATATTTTCCGTACCTAAAAATTGCGGCTTTGATTGTTGTTGGTTTATCAATTTTTGTATGTTCGTTATAAAGAGCCGCGGATATTGTCGGGTCAAAACCATCAGTGGTATAATATATTTATTAACACCGACTTAGTCCCGATAAAGAAATTCTTGGGTTTTGCAAACCAAAACCTTAGAATTTCTAAATCTTGATTCTTTGTCGTCATAATAATTCACACGAAATAAACCTAAAGTTTGTGAATTATTCGGGTTAGATATTTAATTAATACTTTTTTCAATATTTAATATATTCATTATTCAATCATTCCATTATTACAATGAAAATAATGTAGAATCTTTATTAATTTATTCATTTTATTAGCTATTGGATATGTCGTTTTTCTTTATTATTTTTTCAAATTTATCAACATGTAGAACTTTGTTATGGTTTTGATGGTCAAACTCGTTTATAAGTGTTTCAAAGTGTTTATCTGCTGTCATAAATAGCTTGAAATAGGGTAAATAGAAACTGTGGTAACAGTCCATGAGCATTCCTCTTGATTTTTTTGTCTTGAATTGATTGTTTGCCATAAACGCCATTTGAATAAACGGTCCACGTTGTATGAGAACTTCATGATTCTTCATTATATATTGAAGTCTTTCTATTATATTTTTGATTCCTCTTTTTTTCCAGAAATTTATTATTGGCTCGTTGTCAAATGTTGCTTCAGAGCATAAAATAAAGAGTATGAAGAAAATTGAAGTTTTATATCTTCTTTTTTTCTCTGGGGTAATATGTTCACCAGCTTTTACGAAAGAAATCGAGTTGTAAATACTTTCAAACATAATTTGTGTCCCGATTAACTCTTTTGTTTTCTTAATATCTAGGCTTTCATTAGTTAAGAAATTTCGTAACAAGGATGCCAAATTTTGAACTAATTTTATTCTGTGTTTAATTTCTTGCTTGTCATAAATAAAAGTTTTTCTTGTGTCTTCACAAATTTCTTCCCAAATTGGTGCAAAGCCTAATTTTGAATGAAAATCGTATTTCATTTCTTCTATTGGGCATCCACTCTCAATATAATTCACAATAAACTCAGATGGAGATAACGGAATTTTATTGTAAAAGAAGTTTTGAGCAAATTGAATTATATATTCCTTTTCAATGTCATTTGAAGTAGAAAGAATTTCCCAAAGAACAACTGGTGATATGTAAGCTCTTTTACCTGAAAGTTCAAGAGTTATTTTAAATTTCTTAGCATCTTCAATTGAACACTTTTTTGCAAAGTGATTGACTGCAGAAGTTTCAAAGTATATTGGAAATATTTCGTCCATTCATAAATTCTCCATAACGATACTGTGTAAAAACTGTGGAGAATGGTCGCCCTGCGACCTTATCCCACTAATAAAAACTACTTAACGAGCATGACTGTCGCATTATTACAGTCCGCCTCATTGCTTTTCATTTTGAGGCAGTGATTTTTTTTATAATTCTATTCTTTCCAAG